>Ga0116112_1000256_pt1 | contig 44890 bp, 39 predicted proteins | sample June2015DPH_8_15_FD_89721 | JGI IMG/M metagenome (GOLD analysis project Ga0116112, IMG submission 89721) | Peatland microbial communities from SPRUCE experiment site at the Marcell Experimental Forest, Minnesota, USA - June2015DPH_8_150 | ecosystem: Environmental > Terrestrial > Soil > Wetlands... | reverse complement strand
GGAACGCGGCGTTTTCGCCTGGCAACGGTAAAACTCCTCGTCATTTTTCCAGAACTCAAAGCGCCGGTCCGGCTTGAGAATTCGCTGGATCATTTCAACGATCCGCCGCGTCGTGACCGCGCCAGGATTCACCACGTTATAAATGCCGAACGGCGCCTGCCGCTCCCAAAGCTCCAGACACGCCCGCACAAATTCATGCAGGTGCGAAATCGAGTTCACGTTGTCATAAACCCTGGCGTAGTGCTGGAGTTTCGAGAGCAGGTTCCTGGTTTCGTCGCACTCGTTGAACAGCATTCTAGGCCGCCAGATGTAGCTCAGGCCCACCCCCCGAATCGCCTCCTCGGCCAGGGCCTTGGTTCCGCTGTAAAAATTGCAGGGCGCGTGCCGGAAGGAAAAGTTGGGTTCATCCCATTCGGTAAAACCCTGGACTTTTTCGGGATGCCCGGCGAACAGCCGTCGCAACTCCGGGTGGTTGAGGTCCCTTTCAATCCGCATTCGTCCCCACTCCGCCGCCACCTTGGCTCCCACGTAAATGCTGCCCGAAGAAACGTGCCCCCACGGCGTGTCGGTCATGAGACAGACCCGCGCGATGGTTTGGGGGAGCAGCGCATTCGCACACAACACTTCCTCCTGCGCCAATTCGCAGGAGTCCACGTTGGGGTTGGGCGCGTAGCCCGCGGCATTGATGATAAACTCCGGCTTCATTTTCTGGACGTAATCGAACAGCAAATCGAAGCTTGTGTAATCCAGCGCCGTCCGGGTCAGCGGAATAAAGCTGGAGCGCCGCCGGTGCAACTCACGCGCAAATGCGTGGCCGACGTAACCGCTGGCGCCCACGAGCAAAATCATGGCAAAGTTACAAGTTATCCAACCATCGGAGGTCTGTCGGGGCTGGACATTGGATTTCTGTCCAAAAGTAAAACGAGCGTTTGTTTATCCGATGTTCAGGCCTTCCAAACCTGTCCCGGTTTTGTTTTTACCGCCGCCATGGCATTGCGCGTATCCACGATGCACGGCGACCAATCGGCCAGTTCCTGGTAGTTGATAGCCTGATGGTTGGTCGCGATGATGGCCGCGTCGAAACCCTCCAGCGTGGGGCGGTCCCAGTTCACCGAACGGGTGCCCGCCCAATGCGCATGCTCGCGGGTCGGGCGGATAACCGGCACATAAGGATCGTGATAGGCCACTGCCGCCCCGCGTTCTTTCAGAAGATTCATCAGGATGTAACTCGGTGATTCCCGCTCATCGTCCACATTCGGTTTATAGGCCAGGCCAATAACCAGCACCCGGCTGCCGTTCACCGCCTTGCGCCGCGCGTTGAGTGCCTCCGCCGTGCGATTCACCACGTACATCGGCATGGCCGTGTTGATTTCGCCCGCCAGCTCGATGAACCGTGTGTTCTGGGAGTATTCGCGCGCTTTCCAGGTGAGATAAAAGGGATCAATCGGGATGCAATGACCGCCCAGGCCCGGGCCGGGATGGAATGCCATGAAACCGAATGGTTTCGTTTTGGCAGCCTGAATTACCTCCCAAATGTCAATCCCCATGGCTTCATAGACGAGCTTCAATTCATTCACCAGCGCTATGTTCACGCTGCGAAAGATGTTCTCCAGCAGCTTGGTTGCCTCCGCCACGCGGCAGGAGGAGACGGGAACAATCGTTTTGATGGCCTTGCCATACACCGCTTTGGCGCGTTCCAGGCAGGCGGGCGTGTAGCCGCCAATCACCTTGGGAATAATTTCCACCTTGCTCTGCGCATTGCCCGGGTCTTCCCGTTCCGGCGAAAAGGCCAGATGAAAACCCACGCCCGCTTTCATCCCCGAGCCCCCTTCCAGCACCGCCCGCAAATCCTCGTCCGTGGTGCCTGGATAGGTCGTGGACTCCAAGACCACCAGTGTGCCCTTCTGCAAGTGCGGCGCGATGCACAAGCCGGTATCAATGATATAGGAAATGTCCGGTTCACGGTTCTTGTTCAGCGGCGTTGGCACACAAATGATCACGGCCTCCACTTCCCGGATGCGTTCGAAGTCCGTGGTGGCGGTAAAGCCGCCTGCCTTCACGGCCTCGGCAATGGCGGATGATTCGATGTGTTTGATGTAACTCTTTCCCTGGTTGAGGGAGGCGACCTTTGCCGGATCAATGTCCAGTCCCAAAACACTGACGCCCGAGCGGGTGAATTGGAGTGACAAAGGCAGACCGACGTAACCCAAACCGACGACGGCTATTTTCATAGATGTTGTTTGTTTTAATTACCGTGATGCGTGACAACCCGCGAGGAAATAACGTGACTGCCGGATTTTGCCCCGGTTGGAGACTCGCAGACTCGGCGGACCGCGCTCCTTTTGATTTTGGGCAACACGCCCTCAAGCTGCGCCCAAATCACGGGAGCGCGTCTCAATTTCTGGTAGTGACTCAGTTTGCAATGGCGGGTATGCCGCGCCGCAGCGACCCTGCCCGCGTGCGGTCTTTGCCGCTTCCAGTTGCGCCACTGAACACAGCGCGGTCATCGCAGCGGGATGACCCTGCCCAATTCGACTGCCTTTGTCTCTCCGGAAATGGCTCGTATTACCGGCGCTTGAGGCGGCACGTCGTTTTTAACGGCGCGTTTGTTTCCCGTTTCTTTGATATCCCCCACCAGCCGGGCATATTGTTCTGGCAGGAAACGCATCAAAAAGGCTTTTGCAACAGGATTAATATGAAGCAACGCGGGTTTTCTGACCAGCTTGCAGCCTCTCAACAAATAGAAATCATCCAAGCCATTGCCGCCTTTATACAGTCCTGCGAAAATCTGTTCCGCACATTGTCCTTTGGCGACTGCTTCCCTCACAAAGTGGAGCATGAGATCAGAGAGTCCCAGACGCAGCGATTCAATATTGCAGAAGAATGTTGCATAACAGAGGGTGTCCTCGACCAAAAGCGACAAGCTGACGCCACCTAACTCGCCATTGCGATATCCACCTAGAATGACAAGGTTAGAGATTCGAAATAGGGCATCCGCCCAACGGGAAAAATAACCCTGTTTTGTGCGTTGCGAGCCATATTGGTATCGAGTTCTTTCATAAAAGGACAGGTAAACCGGATACGCTTTCTGCTTGAATTCGTTTATATCGGTAATGGGCTGAATAACGAACTGCTTGGCGGCCAGTTTAGCCTGCCGCTTCCGGTTGTAATCCAAACAGTCAAGCGAGTAGGCTTCGGCATTCTCAAACATCAAAAGATTCAGGCATGAATTCGCCTTCTCCTCGGGAGGCACAGCATGTTGAAATCCGCCAAGCAAACTCAACGAAGGAGGTATAACCAATCCCGGCTGATACTCTTGATACGTCAGGAGCGGCCGATAAAACAGAGGACGAACCTGCCCCCAATACGTGCCGTTCACTGCAATAATACGCTGTCCGAAAATCCCCTCAAAAGCGGCAAATTCTTCAATCGTCATCCTTTGCCAGGAAATAGTCACTGGATTATAACGTTTCGCCAAAAACAAGAGACCACACCAGGAGGTTGTGCTTTAATCTGCCTTTCTGCTGCAACTTAAGACTCGTTGCCCGGCTCCCGGTGGAAATTTTCAAAACCCATTCGCCAAAAGGAAGGGCAGCATCACAAGTGCTGCCCTGAGCCTTTATGTTATTTATAAGGCCTATTCGAAATCACGCCCGAATTCTACGAGCGAGCAGGCTAAATCCGCCCAGCGCCATACCTAACAACATGAGGGTGAAACCGCCATCGGGCAGCATCAACATATCCTGAGCACGGCTGCCATCGGGGTAATAATCATTCAACGCCCCAACACCAAAGGCTCCGTTGGCATTAGCAAACTCCCCACTGCCATAAATTCCAGAAACCAGAGTTAAATAAGAATTGGCAGCAATCTGAGCCGGGGTCAGTGTAATCTCGTTTTCCAGATACCAAATGGCGTTCTGCAAATCCGCCGCAGAAGCTACACGACCTGCCCCGGGAGTATAGTTATAAGCCAATAAGCCTTTGGCGAAATTGTAATACAAATAAGCCGTGCCAATCGAGATAGGATCCCCACCATCTGGCCCCGCTGCACCAAGATTGACACCACCACTAAGCGCGTCGCCATAGGGGTTTACCGTCGCGTTGTAGGTGCCGGGTATTGACACCTGCTCCGTTTCTTCGATGCAGAAAGTCTCAAATCCGAGATTGCCGGAATTGTTATTAACGAGCACACTCGCGGCATAGCCTCCTCCGATTACTTGAGAAACGTTAAACTCGCCACCGATTCCAGAGTAATAACCATTTACTCTGTCAATTGTGACCGTAGTCGCCCCCAATTTGGCTACGGCAATCAGGGATACCGCCGCTGCTATAACGAATAATTTTTTCATATTTTTTTTCCGTTTTAAGTTGTCGTTAGTTTCAAATTTTCCATTGTCTCAGACCCTTTAGCCAATTCTATGCCACTTCTTGTCCAAGTTATACACACTGGATTGACGCAATCTGCAACACATTGATGTCCAATGTGATACATTGCTAATGATTGCGGCTTTACAGTGAACTCTACAAATCATTGTAAGTGTCGCCTCTCGATAACTGTAAGGCTTGCTGACGATATCCCCGTTGCGGCTAGTGATTAACGACATTAGTTGTTTAATTTCAACAACTTACAAAATTTCCGTAAAAATGTAAACAAATCCGACGCTAATCTCTGGGTCAACACTCGCTAATCTCCGGGTCAACACTCGCTATGCCCTCAATGCAGGTTCTAATCAGACCCTTGGCCAATGTTCGCCCGTAGCGACTGGCCATCACGCCTCGATAAGCGAACCGGAACAGAGGGTTGTTGATGTAAATTTGAGACTTCGGTAATAACATGGGCAGGTTCCCATAACTCAGATGAACGAAATCGCGGGACTTCCTTTGAATTTCGGAAAGCGGCTCGCCGCGCAACAAGGCAGACGCAATCTCCGGGTCCAAGCCTGCAAAATCGAAGAGTTTATAACCATGCTGTTGGGCCCATTCAATGGTCTTAAACAATAACAGTTGATTGGGGTGCCGTTCACGATGTTGTCCCGACCATCCCTTTTTCCAAATTGTGACTCTGTCACCGAAACAAAGACAAAATGCTCCGGCCACCGCCGCGCCCTCATATTCGGCCAAGAAAAGGCGGACACAACCCCGGCGATTGAATGCTTCCCAGACCGCAAGCAGGGCCGATTCCGTGGCGGGAGCCGGCTTGGTCTGTTGCCGTTCACACGTCATGCGCATCAAGCGAAAGAACGTGCCAACATCCAGTTCACCACCTTGGCGCACCTTGATCCCCCGGCGGCAAGCCTGTCTGACTTCAACCTGTGTATTTTTCCGCATCCGCCTTTCAATCTGATCCATGCCGCACGAAAGATCGGTCAAGAGGGTGGCTGAAATAACGTTAACAAGATAGTTGGGCAAAAAGCGATGCGGCGCGAGGACAGAACCATCAAGCGTGCTCCCGTCGGGAGACTGGAGTATCAATACCTTCAGTTGGTTGGCTTTTACGGCGGAAACCACAAGTTCCATCATGAAGTCGAGCAAGGCATCCTCTTCTTTAATCACCACCGGTCCTTTGGAGACATAACCAATGAGGCCAAAGCGGGTGTGCCGGGTCAGGATTTGAAACCCGCCGGCAATTTGACCATCCAAGGTGAGGACCATCCGCAGTAGCCGCCAGCCTTCAATACCTTTTGCCCGTGCCCACAAACTGGATTGCTGGAAATGTCCCAACGGAGTCGCCTCCAGGAAATCGTCCCAATTGGAGTCTTCCAGTTCCGGCGACAACCAGGCGGCTGCCAGTTGTCCATTAATCCGGCGGGAGCAGACTGGGACATAATGGCTTCCCAGTCCGGAAGCCGCCAACGGTGTGCTTAAGGTTGTCATGCTCGGACTGTGCTGGGTTTTGTAAGGCACATTGATGCTCTCCCTTCCATCTTGAACGGAGTCAGTCTACATTGGATGCTACGAACCTTGATTTTCACTGGACGGCCAGAAGAAGAATTTGGCGTAAATATACGCGATGCCTTCGCCAATGACTTCGCGCACTCCTTCGCTGGTTCGCCACCAGTGCTTGGAGTCGTACTCTCCGTTAGGAACGGCAACCACACCCACAGCGACCTGGCCTCCAAAGGCTTTCTGAAACAGCAGACGGGAGCGGCGCGCGTGCGGTCCCAAGGCCACCACATTGACACATTTGACCGGTGTGTGAGTGTCCTGAAACCATTTCTTCACGGCCAAGGCAGAATTGAACGTCCGGTCTTTCGCCTCTCCCCAGCTAGGTATGGGTGTGATCACTTCTTTGGGCACCCCGAGTTGCCTCAGGTCATCGGCGGTCCAATCGGCATAGTTGGCTCGTGGATTGGGGGAGCCTTCCTCGGTTCCCATGCATCCACTGGTCAAGATTTGCCGATACCCGCCTCTCTTGAATTCGGCAATGACTGCTTTCAAACCGCTAGCGTGGACCCACCCGTCCACCACCAGGTATTCAGCCGGCTGCCGGTCGGTCACCGCCAGCCACGGATAAACATACCAATGCGCGATGAACAACAAGCTGGTCAGGGCCATCAGCAGCAGAAGCTTTCCGCGCGGGGAGAGGCGCCAGCATTCTTTCCGCACCAGAAGGCCCGCCCAGGCCCGGCGACGGCCTGATGAGGGTGGCCCGGAAAACCGGGAGGCAAATGAATTGGCCGCGGTACCCTGCACAACGCGATCTTCGGCTATGGCCTGGGTTTGCATTCGGGACCATCCGATGGTGGGAAACCGTCAGCGACCGATCTCACAAAAACGTACTGGGATCCTGTCACGGGGTCATTCATATCATTCCTTCGTTGAAGATGGTTTCAATGACCTCCCGGTGCGTCTCGGAGCAAACAAGGTTTTTCACCCCCAGCAACTGGCGTCTGCCATAAAGCAACCTGGTCAAACAACCATGAGAGTTCAGCTTTTTCATGACGCGATTGTGTCCCAGCAAACCGCTGATATAGGCGTATTTACTTTTTCCGCAAAACTTCAGCCATTCAGCCTCAACGACGGTGTCGTTTTTGAGGGCCTCGGATTTCGCTTCCAACGAACGGCGAAACTCCTGCTCTTTTGATTTTTCCATTCTTCTGGCCCCCGGCACGGGATCTGACTGCACAAACGGCACGATGTCCATTGTCGAAGCAGCGCCAGCGGTGATTGACAACTTCACCAGGAATCCCTCATGAAAAGATTTCAGAGGACGGTAGATAGGCTCGTCCATGACCAAAGCTCCCTGCCCATAGACAATATGACCGCCCTGGTACTGCTCATAACCGCCGAGGCAATGGGGATGTTGGACAACTACAGCATTCGCCCCCATCTCAATCATGAACCGGCAGGTATCCTGAATCCGCGGGCTGGGAACGTAAAATTCATCCGCACCATGCAGCAACACGATCAAGTAATCAATCTCTCCCCTCCGGCTGTTGACGTTTCTGACGTAATCCATTAAATCGAGCGGGTTTGCACCGGGGGAGTCCTTCGTGGCGGTTGAGAACTCATGCTCGGCGACGGCGAGGATGCCCACGCGGATACCTTTGACATCCGTCACGAGAATTTGCCGGGCCGCCCGCAGGTTGTCTCCCGCGCCGGTGGTGGCGATACCCGCCTTGGCGCAGACCTCGAGAGTGTTCTTAAGTCCTTCTGAACCATGGTCCAGAATATGGTTATTTGCCAGGCCGAGCACGTTAATGCCAGCCGTCTTTATGCCATTTATGCAAGCATTGGCTTCACCGAAAGTCGGTCCCGTTTTGAGGATGGGAGTTGGTTTCTCGATTAGCGGACATTCCAAATTTGCAATACGCAAATCCGCACGCTCAAATTCGACAAGCAGATTGTTGAACAGGTTCCTGGCGTCGCCTTTCTCAAAATAAGACCGATTGCCCTCAACGGGACAGATATCGGCGCCAATAAGGACGGTTGTCATGCTAAATCCCTATTTCTGACCGTGCCTGGATATGGGGCGCTCCCATTCGCACATCCTCGTTGAGTTCCGGGCTCAGGTCAGCGACGGATGTGACCGAATGAAATCGGCCGGCAATGGCGACCATGGCCCAAAACAAGTATTCCAACTGTGGATTGAAGATGGCAACGGTCGCCATGGCCCAGAAAAAGACCAGAGTAGTCGCCACGCAGACCGCAGTGAATTCTCTGTCTTCCTCATTGCTGTGTCGCCAAGTCCTGACCAGCATACCGAGCACCGAAAGATAAAGGATTGTTTCCAGCCCGAAGCCGAGGAAACCATACTGCATGAAATTGGAGGCGTATTGGCTGTCCCAACTGGTGTAACCCAACTGATCTGGAAGTCCTCCTGCTCCTTGGTCGAAGTACTTGCTCATATCGAGCATCTCGGTGCTGTGCCCGCCGTATCCCAGCAACGTGTGGCCAAAAGACTTGCTTAATTCATCATACGCAACTCCCCACAACACCAGGCGATAGTCGGCAGATCTCCCCTTAATTGTGTTGTTGTTAAGGCTCTGATGCCAAAGACTCGAGATTGTGTCATAGGTGCCTGGTCTCAAAGCAAGGATGACGGCTGCTAACGCCCCCAACAACATCAATTTCCGGCGCATGGGCCGACCTCCCAGAGTTCCCATCGCCAAGCCCGCCAACCCACATCCCACCCACGGACCACGGCTGTTGCTAAAGTAACAGGCGGCGGGCAGCAGGACCATGCCAATCCTGGGCAACCACCGCTTCCACCTGCTTTCTGGCGTCCCCTTAAGGGCCAATGCCAGCGGAAAGCCCATCGCCATGGCATAACCAAACAGGATACGGTGCCGGAAGGTTGCTGAAACCGTGTCGGGTGTAGCGTTCATGCCAGGAACAATCATGGCAGCAAGGTTTCTGCCTGTATATTTTTCGATTGTCCCGATTCCCGCCACGAGGACCAAAGCCAGCAGACTGCTCCAAGCCACGAACTTGATCGTTCGGCGTTCGTTTAGGCCGCCGGCGATCAGAACAAAGTAAAGAACGGTCTCGATCAGGAAGCCAAAAACGACTTTGAAGCTCGCGGCGGAATCAATTGCCGTTACCGTTGAAAACAGGCGGCATACCGCGACGAGGACTAGAAGAAGCAAAGGCCGCGAAACAGGCGACAGGGAAACTCTCTGTAACCGGGGCAGCATGTTTGCGAGCAGAACCAGGAGCACAACCCGGTGCCCCGTCAGTTCGGGCAGCGCGCCCGGCATTTCAATCTGCACCTCCTTTGGCAGGAGTATCAGAAAAAAAACGGCAGCGGCCAACCCCTTGTCAAAATCCCGTCGGAGCAGGAAATGTACGGTCAGAGCGACGAGGGTAACAATAATGATATTGGTCAACACAGCATCCCTCTATGTGGCTTGCGCACCAATCGCCTGCGCGTGGCCAATTAACTTGATGAAAGGACTGCTCACTTGACGAAACGGAAGGCGTCGCCGAATACATAACCGGTCGTGCCATCAGTTCGCAGTCGCACGAAATCATTCGTGCCGGCGGAGAAAGAAAACTGCCCCAGCGAATTCCAAGTGCCAAAGTTGCTCTGCTCGTTCACGGTGACAGTATTGGTGACTCCATTGTGGACGATGTCCACTGGTACAGCGCTTGCAACCAGATAGCTGATATCAGACTCGCCCGGATATATCATATACACGGTGTAGTTCCCCGGCTCCGGAAGCGGTGGTCTAAAGATGAGGCTTTCGCCTACGTTAATATTCTCCTCATACATGAACTCGCTCCCATAGTAACCAGGCAGGGTGGAAGCAGTGGACCAGGTGCCAAATTGGGTGACCCAAGGCAGACCATCTGCGTCGTCAAGAATAAGGTCCACGCCACTGCCTGATGGCAAGGTCACCGCCACCACAGCCGCAGACTGGGCGGAATAATTGCTTCGCGGATCAAAGGCCTGCACTGTATAGCTGTTCGTGGATTGAGGTGGAAGGCCGCCATCAAAGAAGACTGTGTTGGTCGTGGTCGCGACAAGGCTGCCGTTGCGACGCAGAACGTATCCCGCAATCCCAAAGATGTCGCTCGCCGGGCTCCAATGTAAAGCCACCTGGCTGCTCGAAGTCACCATAGTAACCAGGTTTGATGGCGCGGTGGGTGGCAAGTTGTCAAAGCTCCGGTACAGCGCCGCTATTTCGGTGCCGCTCAGGGCGCGATTGTAGATTCGCACATCGTCTATGCTGCCGCCCATCCAGCCGCTATTGGGATACATGTCACCGTTAGGCAGTCCATAATCCATTTGCGGTGAGCCTTCGTGATGCGCACAGCCAATAGCCAGCCAATGGTAGGGGCTATAGATGCGAAGAAAGGGCACATCCATTGTATTCGTTGAGAACGCTGTGCCGTCATAATAGCCGACGATCTGATTCGATTTGGCATTCCACGTCACACTGTACCAATGCCAATTGGTTGTAGCATATGTGGAAGTGCTACCGTTGTAGATTGTGTCGTCAGGGAAAGACACCTTGGACACGGAAGCTGTCGGCAAATTGACCACAAACAGCACGTTCGCCGTGTAACTCCGCTCAAGGGACCAGGAGTTGGTAGCAGCAGCCGGATTCGCCGCGTACGCCACATTATAGCCAGCGTCCAGCAGCGCTGTTCCTGCGTAGCTATTGGTGTCAAACCATGCCCAGACCGAAATCGTGCCGTTCGTCAAGACAGCAATGCCATTCCAATTCGTTACCGCGATGTAATCTCCGTAATCATGCGATTCAGTCCCCTGCATCGCCGGATCCGGCCTCCGGTAATGAGCTGCCTGCACTCCCGCGATTCCAATAGTGACGGAAGGCCAGTTAGTCAGGCTGTACCGAACGCCATGATTGCCATGGCCAGAAATGTCCAGAACGGTGCCGTTCGAGAACGTGTTGTCAAACGAGAGATCCATAAGCAGTGACGGGTCCGGAATGTTCGTCTGCACTCCGATGCGATAGAACATTTTATCTAAGGATGACCTTGGAATATGAGTCGTAAAGAGTCCGTTAGTTCCCCAGTCGTAGAAGAAGGGGATCCAAGGTCCGGTGCCCAAATTGGTGGATTGTTCAATTACCGAAAGATTGCCTTGAATGGGGTTGGTCCACACGAGGCCTGTGTTTGGATTGAAACTCTTAATCACCGGTTGGCCGGCGAACGTGACCTGCATCCCAGCCAGCAGCGTCAATCCCTGGATTGTGATCAGTTTGGCATTCATAATTACCTACAATTTCATTATCAAACTTGGACTTCAGACAGATTATTTTAGCACAGATGCGACAATTTGCGAGAGCGTTGAAACCCCTTTCCTCAGGGTGGCTTCCTCGATCACCAGCGGGGGCAGGAATTTAAGGACTTCATCGTTCGGGCCTGCCAGCTCGATGATGATGCCTTGACGAAAAGCTTCGCGGGACACTGCTTTAGCCAAATCCGGCCGGGGCATTTGCAGTCCGTAGATCAACCCGCGGCCGCGAACGCGGAGCTGCTGCCGAGGATGGCGGGCCTGGATTTCGGACAGCAATTGTTCCAGGATCCGGCCTTTCCTGGCGACTTCCGCCGAAAACTCACTGGTGCGCCAAAACTGAAGCGCTGCGGTTGCGGCCACAAAGGCGAGGTTGTTTCCCCGGAAAGTCCCCGTGTGTTCGGCCGGCTTCCAGACGTCAATTTCGGGGGCGATGAACACGAGAGACATGGGCAGACCCAGCCCGCCAATGGCCTTCGACAAAGTAACAAGATCCGGTCGAATTCCAGCCTCCTCAAAACTGAAGAATTTTCCCGTTCTGCCGTTGCCCACCTGGATGTCATCCACAATCAGCAGGATGTCGAATTCGCGGCACAACTTTTCAAGACCGCGCAGCCATTCGAGGCGAGCGACATTCACGCCGCCTTCGGCCTGGATGGTCTCGACGATAATGGCCGCGGGCACGTCCACTCCGCTGCTGTTATCGAGCAGAAAGCGCCTCAGATAGTCGAGCGTGTTGACACCCTCGCCGAAGTATCCATCGTAAGGCATGAAGGAGACATCCAACCGGTTGACGAAGGCTTCGTTGCGGAAATGCCGGTTGCCGGTAATGGCCAGCGCGCCGGCGGACAATCCGTGGTAGCCGTTGGTGAAGGCGATGACGTTGGAGCGCTGTTTGACTTTGCGCGCCAGTTTCAAGGCAGCTTCCACCGCGTTTGTGCCGGTAGGGCCTGTAAATTGAATCTTGTAATCCAGATTCCGCGGCTTCAGAATCAACGCCTCGAACGTCTCGAGGAATTCCCGCTTTGCGACCGTCCACATGTCCAAGGCGTGCACAACGCCGTCGCGTTGCAGGTACTCCATCACGGCCTGTTTGATGCGCGGATGGTTGTGCCCGTAGTTGAGCGTGCCCGCGCCGGCGAAGAAATCAATATATTCCCTGCCGCTTTCGTCGTACAGAAATGGGCCTTGTGCCCGGTTAAAAACCGCGGGAAACGACCGGCAATAGGACCGGACCTCCGACTCACACCGCTCGAAAACATCATGCATATTTACCTCCAATAATGGACTGCCTGTTTATTTTCCTCCAACCGGAATGGGTGGAGCCTCACACTCGTTGCTGCGCGCCGCTGGTCGCCCCATCGGACCCGCTTTCGACTCCTGAATTGTTTTCTTCCGTGCCAGGGTGACGATCTGCGACCCAAGAAATTCCGCGAACAGGCCAAACGTGACGCCGTTCAGGAGCAGGTATCCCCTTCCAGCGATAAGCATGCGCCACTGCTCGACCTCGAACCCGGCGCCACGAAGCATGTTGAAGCACGATCTGCGGGTGAAGAACCGCAAGTGCGTCCGTTCCATGACGCCGGCGTCCTGATAATCCCACGCGCCATGAAACGCCAGCTCAGCAAGCACCTTCCAGTGCCGGACATTGGGAAGACTGCATACAAGCCGTCCGTCGTCCTTCAGCCATCCGTGAATCTTTTTTACGACGCTGTAGGGATCCTTGAGGTGCTCGAGGATGTCACCGCAGAGGACGTAATCGAAGTGCGCGGCCTCCTGCGCCGCCGCGGCGAACAACTCGACCCCGACCACGATGGAAGCCTTGCCTTCCTGAAGCAGCCTTCTGCCCACCGCACCCGCGCCATAGCCGAGGTCCAGCACCACGTTGGGCGCGGTCCGCACCAGGCCCACGATGGAAGGGCGCTCGCGGTTGTAATAAGTATCTTGGTTTGAGATGTGAGCCTGGTTCAGCATGGAACAAGTTCTGGTGCTTTCCGCGGCAGGCGATAATGCTCGATGATGGACCGCCACACAGCCAGTTGGATCAAGCGATAGCCGACCGGCCAGGGCACGTCCGGGTTACGAAATAGCTTTGTGGGATCGCTTTTGAAGACCGTATCCTCGAAATCGCGTAGCCGGCTTCCGTGGTGTGCGATGAGCTCGCCGAGCGCTGCACTTTCGTAAAGGTAACGGGAAAAATCGTGCCAGGAATGGGGAACCTGAAGTCTGATGCCCAGGTTTGACAGAGTGCTCCGCGCCTGCCTTTGCGTCTTGCGCACCGCCCTTTGGAATAATCTCGAAATGTGCCCGCTGCCCAGGCGCACGCCATTGTTGGCGTTCGGTATCTTTCGTCCCTGGCCCAGTATTTGAATCGCCGCCTGTTCGAAGAAGTGGCCGCCCGCCTTGAGTCGCATGGGTACTCTAAACGCCAGGTCGAGCAAGGCACGATCCATGACGGGCAAACGGATGGGCATAATGCGTCGTTCGATGACCCAGCCGGTGTTGTCGCACGCCTGCGAGTAAGGGTAACCGTCGAGCCATTCCCAACTGCTTTCGCGTTGAAGCGCAAAATGGTTTGCGTGGAACGCCCGGCGGCGATCAAGTGTGCTTTCGACACAGCTCTCGCGAAGATACCGACGGCAAAAATCACTCACTTGGTTCACGTAGTCCAGAGTCACCGCCTGGTGCCGGGCCGGCAGTAATCCTTTCAGGCGTGCGACTCTGATGAAATCCTTCGCGTAATAACCCTTGAAATTGTTGTCCATGAGAAGGCCCGTGAAGAGAGAGTCAATTCCCATATTGCGGAGTTGGCCGGCGAATCCAATCATATGGCCGTGATGGTATTCGCCCTCACACCCCGTGAAACGCGTGGCTTCGATGAGCGTGCGTCCGAGGTATTCCGCGTCGCGGGTCAGAGGTGTCCACTCCCTGTCATAGCACTTTGCGACTTTTCGTGCGAAGCGGGCCTCCCGGTTCATCGAATCGCAGAGGGTGACGCCGATACACTTTTTCGTCTCGGGGATGGCAGCCAGGACGAGCCGTGAGTCCATGCCACCGCTCAATTGTACTGCCACGTGGGTACCTTCACAACGACTGGCCACCGCCCGGCGCCAGCGTTCAACGAATTCGTTGACCAGGGCTCGTTCATCAGCCGGTGCGCGTATTTCGTCCGGTGGCAGCCAGTAGGGGAATTCTTCGTAACTCGGAGGGCGTTCGGCGTGAAACACAGATACGCAGACTGTACCGGGACGCACTTCCCTTACATTTCGGTGCATCGTGTGCGGGCAACACGGAGTCCCGGTGTTCAGAAAGTCGCACACCGAGACAGGGTCAATCGCAAATTCGTCTCCACTCAGCCTGGCAACGAGGTCAGGATGAGTTCCCAAAGCGATCAGGTTCCCGACATTGTCGAGGCCGGCGTAAACCTGCACACTCCCCATGGGATCGGTTATCACCACCCCAACCTGGTCATTGGAGAGCATCACCGCAAAGGCGCCGTTAAGTGCTTCCAGCAACCCAACGTTCTTGAGGGATTTCAGCACTTCAGCGGGCGACGAGGTGTCGTTGTGCAATTTCAGATCGTTTAGCATCTCGCCGATCCTCATGAGGCCTCCGGAATAGAGGAGCTCACCCACCCAGGCGAAGGTCCACCCGTGGTTACTGACGACGTTGGCGCACTTTCCAATCCTTTCGTCAAGAACGGCCACTGCGCCCCACGGATACTGGAGCCATCTGCCCGGAGGGGCATTACCATGATAAGGTTGCTGTAATAACGACAACAACGCCTGAGGGTCGGTGGCTGGATTAAAGTTGGCCAGGAAATCAGACATGTCACTTCTTCTCGCAAATCGTCAAGCGCAGGGGACATAAGACTTGCCCAGCATCCGACAGACCTTTTGGCGAATCCAAGCTCCCAATCCCAGGTTGTCGCCGCTCTCAAGGATTCGCAGATTCGGCTGGGCGAACTCCCTTCGGATGTTTTCGACCGTGCCATCGGTTGTGACGTTGCCTGTCACAATCACCTCGAACGAAATGCCGCCCGTTTCCCTGAAGATGGATTCCAGGCAGTCCCGGATCACTTCCCAACTGTTCCAGCGGAGGATGACGACGGACAACTTCACAATTGATCAGGCTTTCGGGAGGTACCGCTTCCCGAACAAGCCGCAGACTTTTTGGGCGACCTTGAACTTCAACCCCGAATAATCCGCCGGGTCAAATGAGGCCTGCTGCAGGTTCAGTGCGAAATCCTTGTTCAGCTTAATCCAGTCTTGGCGCGTGTTGATGTGAAAAGTGTTGGCGGTGAGCGGGCGCAGTTTCTGGAAATCGGCTTCGCTGTGGATGCCCGTGTGCGGCGCACGTGGATCGTCCATGTGTTCCTGATACAGGAATGGAAAATACCAGCCATTGACAAACCCGGCGGCTGCAGCCCGAATACAGTAACTCGTGAAGGATTCGTTCTCTCGAATGAATCCAACCCGTTCGATGACGGTTCGTTTCATGAGATAGCCCGAACCTTCAACCCAGCAGTTGCGAAGAATTTTATGGGCGCCGAAGGTTTGGATTTTCTTGATGGCGAGGTCTGCTACGAAATCTTCATCGGGGAAGCGCCAGGTTCCGAGGACGCCGGCTTGCGGAATGTCCCGGTGCGCCTGCTCCAGTATTTCGGTCCATCGGTCGGGCATCAAGCCATCGTCGTCCACCTTGCTGACGAACTCTGCCTCGCCGACCGACTGCCAGAACCAGTTCGTCGGGGCGCGCAGTTTGTCGTTCGTGCGATTATAGACAATTCGTTCAACCAGGCGGTGACCTTCGAATTTCTTGAGCACGTCCCTCATTTCCTGGCCCGAACCGTTGTCCCACACGGTCAAGCGCGCGTCGTCCGGCAACGTGTCGCAAAGCCACGCCAGCGCCATGGCTGTATAGGCCGGGCGATTGTATGTAATCATGAGAACACGGATTTTCATTTCAGGAGGCAGTAAACGGAGACTGCCTTTCCGTCCGGTGTGTTACGACTGTCAATTGGACAACGTCACTTGCGTGCGCCGATGCAAGCGACGCCACAACATTTCAGCCTTAACTAAAGGTGCAACCAACCTCTGGTGCAAGGACGAACGACTGCCCCATCGAAGCCACCGAACCCGCCACAATAATCGTCCGCCTTGGGCGGCATAGTCTTTGTACATGGCGTCTGCCACGGCGGGGTCACACGCCCGATAGGCGTGTTGCAATAGAGCCGAAGCCAGCTTTTCGCGGACGGCGCTGTTCACCTCCGCCGTCACAGGATACTTTTCCAAATAGTGAAAGTGGAGTTCACGTGCGGCCAGAAAGAAGCGTAACAACTTGCGCGAATCCCGAGAACTGCTGGCCGATTCACACAGCATATTTTTTGTTGCCAACGCTTCACGGATGCACCCGACTTTGCCGAGGCATGACAACTCCAACCACCGCTACGTATCGCCCATCGGCCATTTTGGGTCAAGAACATTCCGGACAACTTTCCAAAACCCGCAGCAGCGAGCGAACGATCGCTGAAACGACAATGATGATGAATATGTTTATGAACACAATGTCTGCCGTCCTGCCTTGCGTTTAACCCGGATGTTCGTGTTTGGCTCCCAAGGCGGTGAATCGAATGTGGCCTGAAGTTTCATCCGAGGTCTGGTTTGGGATTATCCATGGCTGTCTCACGGATCAGCGCAGCCCGTTCCGGGTTGTCGCTGTGATTGACGAAGGCAAAGGTCGCGAATTGGTAGCGCGGGTTGGCGGTTTGTGTGTAGCTCAATAATTCAAAACCTTGTCTCCGGAACAACGGGAAAAGTGATTCCACTGCTGTCCAGGTATAAAGAATGACGGCGCGCTTGCCCGTGGCTCGGTGCCTAGTTGAGATACTCGCCAGTACGTGTTTCAGCAGTTCAGCCTGGAACGGGTGGTAAAAATGAAAGACCGTGTCCTCTCCTGTGGGGTGGTAATTGCGTGCGTCCAAGCAGCGAACCTCAAAGCGGGAGCATTTTAGCCGGGGAGAATGGAACTTTCTGATGTTTTCTTCCGCCACATTGCACAGCATGCGCGAAATCTCGATTCCGGTAATCGAACGGAAGGGAAACTCTGAAGCAACCATCAAGACCCTGCCTTTGCCACACCCGAAATCCACTACATCGAATTCATTGTAGTTTATGCCCAAGGTCGTGAACATATATCGGATGAGCCGGGCTGGGGCGGATACATAAAAGACGGCAGCCTGCTTGGCTTCCTCATCGGCAATGTGCAGGTCCTCGACGCTTACGGTGCTCGCCGTGTCCGTCCCATACTTATGGTCGAAGGAGTAATCCTTATCGGGTTTGTATGTCAGCAGGTGGGCTAACGCCGCGCGCGAAGTCTCCCAAACACCCAACACCCGCGATGAACTGGCTAGGATCCGCAATTTCTTTGTGATACTCATCCTAATGCCACAATAATGTTCTGTTTGAAGGCGAAAACCATTTTGGTTCCTGGGGCATTGGAACCACCGTGTCAAGCGTTCCTATGCAGGCATTCGCTGGTTGCAGGCATTGGCCCGGCGTTCCTGCAAGCGTCGCCATCTCTCTTCCGCCATCACGAGCGGCATTACCAGCCTTTGGTGTAGTGCTGACCGGCTGCCCCATCGAAGCCAGCCAGCCCGCAAACCTGGTTTTTCAAGACAGGCGTTCCTATACTCCATGTATAGTGCCTCCGCGAGGGAGGTGTCGCGCGCTTGATAAGCATGATACAATGCGATCAATGCCAGTTTTTCGCGCACACTTCGCTCCACTTCCGTCGGCACAGGATATTTTCTCAGGTAATGGAGCTTCAGTTCGCGCGCCGCCATAATAAAGCGCAATCGCTCGCGCACGTTTCTCGATTGGCTGGCCGATTCCAATAGATAATTCGTCGTCGCGAAGGGTTCATGGATGCAGCCGACTTTACCCAGCTTTGACAGCTCCAGAAAACGCTGGGTATCTCCCATCGGCCACTTAGGGTCGGTACACTCGGGACAGTGATCCAGAATCCATTTGAGTTTGTCGGCTCGTGCCAGTACTGTAACTGTCAGCGCTGGCCTTCGGTCAAGCACCATATCCTCAAAGGCCTTCGCCTCGTCCAATCCTCGCGTCACAGTCATGTCTTTTCCCAGACGCTTTTCCGCCACGAAATAACGGTGAGCATGCGAATGCACCATGCTGTAATCGGGGCGTGCTTCCAGAAAAGCCACTTGCTTGGCCAGTTTCAACGGATCATTCCAATAATCATCCCCTTCGCAATAGGCGATGTATTTTCCGCGGCAGGCTGTCTCGGTGCGAAAGAGATTCTTGTGCGCTCCCACGTTGTGTTCGGATGTAATGACACGGATGTGTTCCGGATGGCGGCGCTGCAGGTCAAAAACCAACTCGCGAGTGCCGTCCGTCGAGCAGTCCTCACCAATGACCAATTCCACGCTAAAATCCGTTTCCTGGTCCAGAACGCATTTCACCGCCTGTTCAATGTATGGCCGATGATTGTACGTTATCATCGCCACGCTCACCAGAGGAGCTGGAGTATTGGTTTGATCTGTCGTTGACATTTAGGTTTGTTTTCGACCCGTTGATGGCACTACGGCTTGTGCGCCAGGGCCGCCGATAGCGAGTTAGTGGCTGGTTTACGCGGGAACGGCCGTTCTGCGACGGATGATCGCCATGATCTCACCCAGTGCCGGCAAGCGAAATCCACAACATATCGCCCAATAAACAACTGCGCCGATGCACACCTTCAGAGCGAACTGCGCGACGTGGCCGGCTGGCAGCGGCAAGTTGACAAATGCCACGACAATTCCCATTACAACGGAAGCCGTCAGATAGGGACAGACGTCGCGCAATTGCTCGGGAATGGAATAACCGATGAACCTCTTGGTGTAGTAACTGTTCACGAAATAGGAGAGGACGCTGATAATGACCTGGCCCCAGACCATTGCCAGGATGCCCCAATGAAAGGTTGTGGCGATGTTGACCACAACCAACGCGCGCCGAATGAGCACCAGCCGGAAAAAAAGGTCTGACCGCCCCCTGGCCATTAACACATTCAAATTAAGCAGGTGCATCGGGTAGAACAATCCGGTAAAGCACAGCAGTTGAAGATACGGGATGCAAGGTTCCCATTTTGCCCCCAGGAGCAAGAGAACCATCGGCCGGGCAACCACGGCCAAACCGATCATGAGAGGAAACTGGGCGAAAGCCAAAGTAGTCATTGCTTTCTGGAGGCTCCGCTTCAGTCGGGCCGAATCTTCCTGGAGTTGTGAAAATACCGGGAACGTCACCCGGTTTGCGATTGCCGAGAGCAACCGCGACGCGAGGTCTTGAAAAGTATACGCACGATTGTAGAAACCCAGAGCGACGGGCGTGTAGAGCTTGCCGATCGCGACCGAGTAAAGATTATCAAACAGGGTATCCACCAAAGAAGCGGCTACCATGCCGGAACCGAACCCAAACATTTCCCGCAAAGATGGGTAGCTGAAAAGCCACCGAGGACGCCAGGAGTTCAGCAGCCAAAGAAGGCCCGCCCGCACCGAGCTGAAAGTTATTTGTTGCCAGACAAGACTCCATACTCCCCAGCCGCTCCACGCCAGCGACAAGCCAACTGCTCCAGATGCGCCCGTACTCATCACGATTATCACGGCTTGGCCCTTGAAATTCAACTCCCGGACCATTAGCGCGCTTTGAACCACTCCAAAGCTGTTGATGACCAGCACAACCGACCAGACCCGGGTGAGGGAGGTTAGCAGACTTTGGTGATAAAAGGCTGCAATCAAAGGAGCAACCAGGCAGAGAAAGCAGGCAAGGCACGAACCGGCGAACACATTGAAGTAGAAAACAGAGCATTCGTCGGCGATGGTCAGTTCCTTCCGCTGGATGAGTGCTGAACCAAAGCCGCTCTCGACCAAAGACTGCGCCACGGCGAAAAAGATGGCGAGCATCGCCACCAGGCCGAATTCCTTGGGGCCCAGCAGGCGCGCCAGCAGAATGCCAATGGCCAATTGCAGACCGCGCTGGGAAAACTCCTGAATCAGACTCCAGGAGAGCGCCCTGACAGTCTTCGCTTTGTAAGATCCACTCATTTAATTCCTGGTGCCGCACACCCGTATGCCGTCAAGAAAACCGAGGTGATCGGGCGCTTTGGTTTTTGAACTCTCACTCATGGCGTTTCCGAACTTCGTTGCTGCCAACGCTTAATTTGCGCCTCCACGCTGCGGATTTTGCGAGCGGGCACACCATATACCACGACATCCGCGTCAACATCCTTGGTGACGACTGAGCCAGCGCCCACAATTGAACGGGCACCAATTTGAAGCCGGTCGAGGACCGTAGCGCCCATTCCAATCCATACTTCGTCTCCAACCTTGACTCTGCCACCGAGATGCGCGCCAGGACCAACGTGGACCGCGTCTCCGATGACACATTCGTGATCCACGCTGGCGCACGTATTGATGATGGTATGGGCGCCGATGCTTGAGCCGGGGTTCACCACTGCGCCCGCGGCAATTACCGTTCCCACACCTATTGCGGCGCCTGCCGCCACCACTGCACGGGGATGAATCGCGGTCGCAAACTCAAACCCGTTTTCCTTGGCCACCGAAGTGAGCCGCAGACGGGTAGAGCAATCCCCGAAGCCAAAAATCAAATGCGTTACTCGCCGATGCCGCAATACGTCGAACTGTTCACGTCCGCCAAGCACCGGTAATCCGGCAGTTTGTTGGCCGCGACGTTCGGGATTCAAATCGTCGAGTAATCCGACGATTTCGTATTCGCCCTGCAAACGGAGAATGTCCGCCACAACCAGCGCGTGGCCCGAGGCGCCCCAGATGGCAACTTTCTTTTGCATCAAACCGTATAAAGTCCGATCAAATTCTGCATTAGGCCGTTATCGGTCGTTCTCCGGCATTTCCCCGACGGCAAACTGCGCTGGGAAAACTCCTGAATCAGACTCCAAGTAAGAGCCTTCACGATCCGTGTTTTGCATCAAGCCTCCCATTCGTTAACGCGCGTCGGGCGGATAATCCTCCGCCAAAATTCCCATGACCAATGCGTCCTTGAATTTTCCGGCTTTGAAAACATGATTCCGTAGTCGCCCTTCCGTTTTGAATCCCACTTTTTCATACAACCGGATTGCGGGTTTATTCTCAGCCAGAACCTCGAAATAAACACGGCGCAGGCCAAGGTCACCGAATGCGTGCCGGAGTACTGCGCAGAGCGCCTGGCGGCCAAACCCGCGGCCCCGATAATTTTTTCCCCGATAAAAATGCCTAGCACGGCATTGCGGAAAGTCAGGTTGATGGGCCGCAGATAAATGTTGCCGATGTGTTTCTTGCCCGGCGAAAGGCAAATGGCCAGGTTTACCTCCGTTTGAGAACAGTTCACTCGTTTCGCCAGCCAGTCGCTCTCCGCCTGCTCGCTGACGAAACGAAACCCATCAACAAGAGTATGGTAAAGCTCCGGGTCGTTGTGCCAACGACAGGTGCGCTCAAGATCGCCTTCCTCCAAGGCACGGAGAAACACTTTCGGTTGTGCAGTCATAAGAAGGCGCACCGTATTCAGCGAGCGACCAATATTCCAGTTAATTTACGCTCATTACCGGACCGGGCGACTCTTTGCAACCAGCCGGAACCGGACAGGTGAACCGTAGCGCGTCTGGAAAATCCAACGCCGGCGAAAATTCGCAGCTGTCAAAGCGGGCATCGCGCACTGTCACCCGGCAGCCATCGGTTCTGATTCGTCCGTCGGCCAGCCACTTCGCGACCTGCAACAGCGATTGACATTGTTGGACGAAAACCCGATGTCTTGTAAACTCCGCCGGGCGATTCGCATCCCAGGGACAGACTGTTTGGAGGATGATTTTCCCTTCATCCATGCGCTCGTGAACGAATTCCATCGTGCTGCCGGCGAATCGCACCCCGTAGGCCTGCACATATTCCCAGGCGTCGTTACCTTTGAATGCGGGCAGCAGCGTGGGATGCAGGTTGACCAGGCGATCCGCGTAAGCTCGGCGGATTCTCTCGGAGTAGAACTTTGTATAGAACGAAAACACGTAATCAATTTTGTGCGTCTGAAGGTAATCGAGCAACCGGTTGCAGAACTTTTCATTGTTGGATTCAGAAAAGATCTCAACGGGCATGCCGCGGGCGCGGGCCTTGTCTGCCGCGCCGCAGGACTGGTCGCAAATTACAGAATGAATTAGTGACTTGAACAGCGGGTTGTTCAGGCACTCATTGATTACCGCGCCGCCAGTGGAGGCAGTAATTACGCATCGCCTGGGAGGATGGGATGACAGATTCATTGTAGATTGCCGAGACGCTTATCCGTCAGGAGAACTCCCCCTTGCGGTAAACGGGGAAAAAATTTGCGGCTTCACTCTGGGTAGCGCGGATCAGTTCTTGGTAGGCGCGCGGGTTGCGAATCTTTCCGCAGAAAAATGCGGTGCGGGTTTCCGAGGACCACCCGCGTTTAAAATCGGCCAGGCCATCGTCTTTGTCTGCGTTCACTCCGGGAACGGCACCGAGATTTGCCCATCGGACTTTGCCGGTGAAGTATTGCAGGATGAATAGCTTCAACCCGTAGGACACCTGCAGTTCATACCCGCGGGGGCTGGTGCCGGCAAGATGCGCCTGGGCCACGTCCCCCTGCACATACCAAAGATCCAGGCTGAGCGGCTCGTTGCCTTCGGTCGCGCGAAACATCACCATCCCCGGCACGGAAAGCTGGCGCGCAAAAGATTCCCGCGAGAAACGGCGCATCCCGGTGATATGATGTCTCTCGATGAGATGGTCATAGAGCCTGACCCACTCGTCCAAGTGCGCCGGCGGATTGGAACAAATTTCCACTGAAATTTTTTGAAGCGCCCGGCGCGCGTATTTCCGATGTCGTGCCGAAGTGAATTGCTCCAGGGGCAGACCAAGGTCGGCGACGAAATGCTGTTTAAAGGGAAGTGTCACTTCAAATAACGATCTTAGCAAATCCGGCGTATGATTGCCAAACGGGTCGGCGACCAATGAGAGGCAAACGACCGTGTCTTGTAGTTGCCTGAAATCTTCGTTAAGCCGTTGCCAATCGTGGCAGCAGAACAGGGGATAGCACCCCATCGCGTCTTGCAGACCCGGAACAGGTGTCTGGCGCTGTAGAATCCACCCGCCTGCACTGGCAAGTTCCCGCGGCACGCCAAACTCAGTTAACGATTCCACATACAACCGGTGCATATAACCCGTCGCCACATCGGACAAGGTGTCCCATGTTTTAAGTTCGTTCACTCTTCACCTTCGCTCATGGGCTCTACGCGACCGCCCCGGACTGGGTATGGTTTGCAATGCCCACATGCTGTCAAAACCAGAAGACTTTTTCGCAAATTTACCGCGAGCCGATTGGCGACACCAGTATTTCAGCGGTTGAATCTCCACGGGAATTCGTTCCGCCTCATACAAGCTCAACAGCGGGAGGTTGACCCCGCGCGCCCTTGCCCCGCGTCCGACAGATGTGCTCAACAACGTCACAAATCCGCTCCGCATCATCGTGTGCCAGCGAATCATAAATCGGCAACGTCAAAATCCGCGCCGCCACTGCTCTCGCGGTCGTTAGCGGATCAGTGTGGGCAAGGTTGCGGTAGCAGGGAAAGTCGCTCACTAACGGATAAAAATAGCGGCGGGTGAAAATGTTGTACTGTTGGAGCGCGGCGTATAACTCATCGCGATTTATTCCGAAGTCCGCGCCATCAACTTCCATCGGGAAGTAGGAATAATTGAATCGCACGTTATCGGCGGGAAGTTTCGGGATATGCAAGCCCGGCACCCCCTTGAGCCGGGAGCGGTATAACGCGTCAATCCGCTGCCGCCGATTCACGATCGCGGGCAGATGTCCAAGAACCTGCAACCCCATCAATGCCTGCAATTCGTTCATCTTGGCGTTGGTGCCCGGCATCACCACCTCAACTTCGTTTTCAAAGCCAAAGTTTTTCAGGTAATCGAAAGTTTTTTTCAAGCCCGGATCGGAAAACATCAACATGCCGCCTTCGAGTGAGTGATAAAGTTTCGTGGCGTGAAAACTGAACATGCTCAAGTCTCCGTAATGGCCGATGGACTTCCCGTCCACAGTCACGCCAAAAGCATGGGCAGCATCGTAGAGGAGCGTGAGATTGTGACGGCGGGCGATTTTCGCCAATTCTTTGAGCCTGCAGGGATATCCATAGACATGCACTGCCAGAATGGCGGTGGTCCAAGGCGTGATCGCTTCTTCCACCTTTTCCGGATCCAGCGTGTAATGGTCCGGCTCAATATCCACAAAAACAGGCCGAATCTTGTTCCAGTAAAGGGCATGGGTGGTGGCTACAAAAGTGAATGGGGTCGTGATTACTTCGCCGGACAGCCGCATGCCTTGCAAGGCGATCTGGAGTGCCAGTGTCCCGTTGCTAAACAAGCAGAGGTTTTCCGTGTCAAAATGGCGGCAAAGCTCGCGTTGGTAGCGCTGCACGACCGGGCCATTGTTGGTAAGCCACCCGTTGGCCCAGATTTCTTCAAGCCCTGAGCAAAACTGAGGCAGAGGCGGGAGGAATGGGCGGGTGACGTAAATGGGTTTTTCAAATGGAATTGGCATAGCTTTAGGGGTGCGGGGTTCGGCCCGCCTCAGTAGTACTGTTTGATTGGTTCCGGGTGACGGTGGTTCATCCCTTCGGAGAAGTGGCGGGAACGCCGCGCCCCATTTGCGATTCACGAGAGCGCCCAGTCGTTTGTTGTGGCGGTTACGGCCTTATCGGCCGGACTGAAAAGCCCCCCATTCCCAGTTCTTTCCCGTGCCCCTGCAGTTATTCAAAATATCATAGTCGAACAAACTTGAAAGATTCGTGCCTGCTACGGCAGCGGCAGCATTCGAAGGACTCAGCCTCAAGTCCCAATTTTGCGCATCTACAAAGCCAATGTTGGCGCTGCTGTTGTACTTTCAAATTGAACTGGCGATCGTCCATTCACCGCTCCGGTATGCCCGCCCAGCCTAACCGATCCGGGAAGCATCAAGCGCAACGGCTCCGGAAAGGGTATTGAAGTCCCGGACCAGGTCTCTCTCCGACGAGTAGTGTGCCGCAGAATGAAACTGCAAATCTGGCGCAGGATGCTGAACTTGGAACGTGTTGCCCTGATGCTTTCGTGTTTTTTCATCCCTGCCTTGTGGCAGAGCTACACGGTCGAGCCAACACTCTTTTGTCAAAACTGTGGGGTGGCTGTGAAGCAACAATTACTCCGACTTGGTTACCTCGAAAAGCGTGACCTCCCCACATCCTAGTTCTGTATATAATCGGGCAGACCGGGTCAAACTCTCCCGAACTGCATCCGCAGACTCTTTGACACCCGCCACTAGGAAAAACCGGTTCTGGCTCTTCAGTATCTGCTGGTTCTGGATGGCAAGCCTGTATGCGTCGCCGACTCGCGAAAGCTCCAAAGAGCAGACGTTAGAATCTTTACAACCGTAGTATTTCAGGCCCATTTCAACCGGATTGACGAAATCTCTGCAGTAGTTGTGAGCTACTGCGTAGATCTTATCGTTACTTCGTCCTGCGTGCTGAATTCTAGCAATGGCTGCGGGGTAATCGTTCCTGGACGCTTGAAGCTGCTTGCCTATTTCGGGAAGGAAGGAAGCAACAATGACTGCAACGCCAAGGCCCTGGACACTCCTCGTCATCTTACAAAAGACTGACACTAATATAATGGCACAAGGAACCATCACTGGAAATGTATACCTGAGAAGGTAAATTGGTTTGATAAAATAGGATATAACGAGCAGTGCGTACGCGCTTGCTGCAATCCAGCAGATGCACAGCAAGTATGGTAAAGCACCGGTCTTTTCAATTGCAGTTTCCTGAGTTCCTGGGCTCGACTCTCGAAGACGCGTACCCAGAAACACTTTAAGACTTGCCCATCCTGCAACGGCAATCGCCCAAACGCACAAAATGCCAACCGCCTTTTCATGAAAAAGATCAGTTGCTGGACCCACAAACACGAAACTCCTGAGCGTCGGTCTTAAAATCCATCCGTTGATTCCAGACAAGCCGCTCTGCATGTAGCGTGAGATCAACCACAGCGCTGGAGCTGCTGCTAATGCCAGCAAGGCAAACGCGTAAACCGCCTGTTTCGGTTTGCATTTTGATTGGACACTCAGAAGACATACCAATGCAAACAGCCCTTCGCCCGCAAACAGAAACAGCCCGTAGTAATGTGAGTACACTAAGAGTGTCGACGATGCCAGATATAGCAGCAAGTTTTTCCCGCTGGACTCGCCCATAAATCTGTAAAAAGTCCCCACAGAACAGGTCGAGAACAGCAAAAACATCGTGTACGGGCGCCCCTCTGCTGCGTACTCCAAAAAGACCGGGTTAAGCCCAACAATAAATGCGCTTATAATACCGACCTTGCCATTAAACAACATCCTTCCTAGCCACCATGTTGCGATCAGGCCAGCCATGCCACACAAAAGTGCCGGAAAGCGGATGAGCCACTCGGGCGGATAACTGTCAGGGCCTATTATCAACCTCAACAAAGCCTGGTAAATCGGAGCAGAAAAGTCCTCGACCTGCAGCAAAGCGTCCATAAAGGGTCTCTTGACGGTTGTCAACATGTACAATTCGTCGAGCCAAAGGCAGCGCTTGTAACTGAGTATACTTGCGATAAAGGTGGACCCCAGGCAGCATAATGCCAAACAAGCGAGATTACCCAGCCAAGTCTTGGCTGGCCTTACCTTAGGTTCAAGACAGATGTTCATGACCTGGTTACCATAACTTGTGCCGTTGTAGCTTTCAGAAGTTTACGGCCTTGCTGGCCGGGTGCGCCGAAACACCCCAAAGCTTGAAGCGCCAGGTTCGAAAAGGGGGGGTGGCTAAACGCCACTTAGCGAGACGGAATGCGATCGCGGTCGCCAAGCAACCGCAGCCGTATTCCACGTTGCGCCGCAGGTAGATGGAAGAGGCCTCGGGAAAGTTTTTTGTTGGACAACTCACCTCTCCGATATTACGCCCGTGCCACAGTATTTGCGCCAGCATCTGGTTGTCGAAAACAAAGTCATCCGAGCTCACAGTCGTCCCATAAGAGAAGGTATCCGACCACTTCCCTTCGTTTTCTGGAGGAATCCGGCCGTGGCTCATGAAAAACGATTTAGATTTTTCAGTAGCTGCCCTGGCTTTGAACGCCGCCGGGATGGCCGTGGAGAAACCTCGAGTAGACAGTTAGGAAATCATGCACGCTAGAGCCGTAGTTGGCCTTCATCCCGTCATCGCCCACGTATTCAATGATGCAGAACGCCACTTCCTGCTGGCCGAAATGCGTGGCCGGCTGGTTGGCAATCCAGTTTATGCCGTCGTCCTCGACATTATTGATCCAACAATACTTCACTTCGTTGTAATCGGTGGCATCCCGGCTCGTCATGTTTGCCCAGATGCCATGTGCTTCCGCTGTCCCGCTGTCCCGTTGTGCCCTCTCGATTCCCACCCAATAGAGTTTTATGCCGGTCGGGCTGGTCATATACATTCCCGGCCCATTGGGATTATCACAGTACAGGCCAATGTTGTTCGTCATGCGCCGCAACCCGAGAATGTTGGTGGGAGCGGGAAACGAGTCATTTAAAGCTCCGCTGATGGTGATCCAGTGGTGGGCGTGGAAGCCGATTGCATCGAGCGTCACTTTTGAGTTATGTCCTGCTTCCCGACCGACCCGGATGGTGATCGGCGCGTTGGAAAACCCGGACTTGCCGATTTCGAGCGGCTCGTTATAGGTGATTCCCAAAGCGCCGCCGGAAATGTAGATCGTATCACCACCGTTGATCGCCGGCCACGCGATTTGGGCGAGGCTCGTCCAGGCATTGGCCCAATCCTTGCCGGTGCTGTTGCCAACGGCTTGCTTGTCCACATACCAGTTGGCAGCCGGAGCAGTGGAGCCGAACAGCAGTGCGACGACGCAGAGCCGTTCGAGCATGGAGAGCAAAGCGTAAAGACGAGACTGCGAAAATGCTGAATCGTGTTGCATCATGGTGTGGACGTTTCTGCTCAACCTCCTGGCGTTTGGCCACTGGCCGGGTCAACTTAATCAGAACGCAGCCAAGAGCAATGTGCCATCCGGCACGTCATCTCGATCCGTGGTTGGTTTTATTGCCGGAGAACGCTCAAGCTGTGAAACCAAACCCGTTCGGTCGAAGACGAAACCGCGTGATTATTCATCCTCCTTCGTCTTTTAGCTTAGTGTGAGGAAAGAGCGTGCTGAGAACCTACCGGGCAATGATCATCAAGCCGGTTGGCGGGGAAGGCTTTGCTGCCAGTCCAGTATCACCACCCGACGAATAAACCGCCTGAACTTCTGCTGCTGACAGAACCCGGTTGTAAATCCGCACATCATCCATTACACCATTAAAGAATCCATTATTTGGATAATTACCAGACTCACCTTCATTATCACCAATCTGAGGGGTTCCGCCATGTGTATTGCAGCCTATTCCAATCCACAGTGGCTTCCATGCCATGTCCTCGCCGATCTGCAAACGGGTGACGACCGCGCTGATGTCATTCGTCTGGAACGCGATGCCATTCGCATATCCAATAATCACGCCATTATTCCACGTCACAGCGTAGTGCATCCAGTTGGTCGTGTCGCCCGTGTTGTCGCAGTTGTCTGGAAACCGCAGGCTGCACAAACTGCCGTTGGTCAGCACCGAGAATAGAGTCGCCATCGTATCGTTTCGGGCCAGTTGCCATGTTCCCTGCCCCGCCGCCGTTCCCGCACTGATAAGCGTCGCGCTGTTGTCCCAACTCCAGTCGTGACCGTATTCGGCTGGATAATAGCGCGCCCAACACATAATAGAGGCGGTTGCCATGTTCGTCAGCAACGCGACATTGGTAATGCCCGCATAATCTCCATCGCGTCCGTAATCCATGTTGGCGTTGCTGTGCCAGTTAAACTGACCGCAGTAGTCCGGGATGGACAGATTCGTCCTGCCGGGTGTGCTCGTGCTGGCAATCTGGACCGGGAAGTTCGTCGGATAGGCAGAGTTTGTCCAACCAAACCGCCAGGCATTGATGCCGTTGGTGCTGGAATCAATCAGTTCACCGCCATTGGCGGAGAAATCATTATCGAACTTGAGCCACACCAGCAGTCCGTTAGTTGGGCCGGAATTTCCGCTGATAGTCTGCGCCCCTTGATAGTTCAATGGGCCTCTGTCCCACATGCCGCTTGCACTGCGTGAATTGTTGAGAGAATCGAAGGTAAAGTAAGACGACAGATTCGTGCCGTTGCCAATCGCTGCCGTGTCCGACGACGCCAGTTGGAAATTATCATTCGCCTTGTCCACAAATGCCGGATAATTCGTGGTGTTGTTAAATTTGTATCGCGGAGGCCATCCAGGTTGGGCCAGCCCGTTGGTAAAGTCCAAATAATTCACCCTCATCGGCGTGTCCAGTGCGGCATTGGTGGCGGCAATGACATTGTAATCCACAATAAAGTCGTTCGTGGTGAAGGCGTTGTAGCCGACCGGAACGCCGGTGTCGTAAACCCCGTTCGTCACTATCGGGAAATTCAGACCCTTTTCCTTATCTACCACCAAATTGTTCACAAACAGACAGTGCTTGACGATGCCATTTGTCACCCGTGCGGTGCCCTTGTTCCAGCTCATCGCGCAGTTGTCGCAGTAATTGGCCCACCAGGTGTTCGTGATGCTGTTATAAATCAAGTTATTGGCGAAAATGATATTGCTGCTAATCGTGAAGCCACAAGGCGTGGCGTCTGCCTCATAGAATCCAATGAAGTCCGACCAGGTTCCGCCAGTTCTAGAGCGACCGGGCTTTTCACTCACTATGTTATTGAAGAACCAAATGTCGTGACACAAGCCGTTCGTCCATGTCTGGAATCGGCAAATTGAGTTTTCTCCCTCACGAATGAGATTGTTGTAAATCTTGATGAAACTCCCGGTCGTCTGGAAATAATCGGTGTGGTCGGAAGCTCCACTACACGGGCCAATCACTGAGTCGCGGATTGTCCAGCCCGAACTGATGTGGAAATGGTCCTCGGCATTCAGGTTCAGCCAGCCGAATTTGAAAACAACCGCGTCAAATCCGTCTTCCCCCGATTCCCAGTCCATCACCCGGCCACCGTTGTCGTGGCAATACAAATACTCGAAGGTGATGTTGGTTATGATGGTGCCGCTGTCTTTCATGGCGTAAGCCACGTCACCATCGAAGGCACCGGGCGTGGTATTGGTCAGTCCCGACACCTCGATGTAGGAGAACCGCAGATGGTCGGCACCATGCAAGTACCACGCTGACGGCAAAGGCTGCTGGTCAGTCGAGGCCTTAAGGTTGCGAATCCAGAACCCGATATTGTTGGTGATAGCGGTGCTTCCGGTAATTACCTGTTGATGATTTGCAGGAGCAACAAAGCTGGCTGACCGCCCACCGTCAATCGCAACCCATTGAGGATAGCTTCCCATCGTGATTCTGCATCCATCGAAAATCGCCACTCCGTTGTGCCCGGAGTCCTGCCCGATTCTCACGGTGATGTAATTGCCAGGTGTCCCATCCGCGCCGATGACAAGATTATTCGTGTAAATCTGATTCGTAGTTCCCCCGGAAACGAAGATGGTATCGCCGGGATTCACGCCAGTCCAAACGATATTAGTAGGATTGACCCATGCATTCGCCCAATTCGTTCCATTGTTTGAGCCGGTGGCTGTGTTGTCCACATACCAGTTGGCAGCCCGAACTTTCATCTCCGAGATGCGGACTCCGAAAAGCAGCACGAGCAAAACCAAAATGGAAAGGTGGCGGGTCATGGCTGGTTCATCGGTGAATCCTCGCATGGAGAGGAGGGCTAACCGGCGGCGCATTGGTCGAGCCGCTTCCCTGGTATTCCAATGGGCCTCTATCCCACGCGCCGCCAACATTGCGCGGACGATTAAGCGAATCGAAGTTGAAATAAGACGACAAGTTCATGCCAGTGTTGAGTGCCGCCGTATCCGTTGGCTGCAACTCGAAATTATCATTCGCCTTGTCCACGAATGCCGGATAGTTGGTAGTGTTCTTAAACACGTAAGGCCCCAAGCCTGCATTGGTAGATACGTTCAGGTAGTTCACTCTGGTCGGCGAGTCCAGCGTGGTGTTGGTGGCGGCAATGACGTTGTAATCCACAACGAAATCGTTCGTCGTGAACGCATTGTAACCCACGGAATAGCCACTGTCATAGACCCCATTAGTCACCATCGGAAACCCTATACCTTTTTCCTTGTCCACAACAAGATTATTCACGAACAGACAGTGTTTGATAAGGCCGTTCGTCACCGCCCCCTTTGACCAAAACATTACGGGGTTTACACAAAACCCCGGGGGGCCATAACCTTGAGGTTCTGGTCGACCGTTCCAAAAATTTGTAACAGAGTTGTAGAACAGGTTATTGGCAAAGATAATGTTACTATAAGTTGTGTAATCGCAGAAATGCAGGGGGTCGAAAAGCACCATGCAAAATGGCTCAACCCCAGTTCCACCCCGTGGCGCTCTCCCCAGCTTTTCAGTGACCAAGTTATTAAAGAACCATACATCATGCCGCAGTCCTTGCGAGGGCGGGTCGGGATACGTCTGAATCCGCATGATTGAGTTTTGCGATTCACGAACGTCGTTGTTGTAAATCTTGATGAAGTCCCCCGTCATCTGGAACATGTCATTGTGATACGACCTTCCGCTGCACGGGCCAATCACCGAGTCGCGGATTGTCCAGCCTCCGCCCACCTGAAAGTGGTCTTCATCATTGAGGTTCAACCATCCGAATTTGAAAACAATTTCATCGAAGCGACTGGCAGGCCCCTGCGACCAATTGAACTCCCGGCCATTGTTGTCATGGCCATAGATGTACTCGAACGTGATGTTGGTAAATTCATCAGCGGATTCGCCAATGGCAGAACACACCGCGCCACAGAAATTGCCATACAAGGCATTGGTCGTTCCTGAGACTTCAATCCACGAAAAGCGCAGGTTGCTGGCGGAGGCCAGATACCACACCGACGGCCAAGTGTCTTGAGTTGGGTCTCCCGCATAGTTGGTTTGAACATTACGGAACCAAAACCCGATATTATTGGTGATAGCGGTGCTTCCGGTAATCACCTGTTGATGATTTGTAGGAGCAACAAAACTGGCTGATCGCCCACCGTCAATAGCAACCCATTGAGCTGAACTTGACATCGTGATTCTGCAACCGTCGAAAATTGCCACTCCATTGTGCCCGGGGTCCTGCCCGATTCTCACGGTGATGTAATTGCCAGGCGTTCCGTCTTTACCGAACACCAGGTTATTCGTGTAAATCTGGCTCGTAGTTCCCCCGGAAACGAAGATGGTATCGCCGGGATTCACGCTGGCCCAAACGATATTGAGGGGGTTGCTCCACGCATTCGCCCAATTCGTTCCATTATTTACTCCGGTTGCCTTTCCATCAACATACCAGTTGGCTCCAAAAGCTGTTCCCATCGCCAAGGGGAACAGAAACATCCAATAAAGAAATCGAGTCATACAACTTAACTGGTGTAATACTGCCACTCGGTGTCCAGCCGTGCCTGACATGTCTTCGACCGCCCAGCAAATCCCCGGGCACCCGTTTGAAGTGCATTTCGCATTCAGTACTGGTAAATTTAGCAGCCCCGATGCCAAAACACGCTTGGGGACCATTCGAGGGTTCTGAGATGGAGAGGCCGAACAAGCAGCTGTCCCATGTTGATGCGCTTCGAACAGAGACGTGACCGCAAACTGTTCATTCCCCGACGAAATGTCTATCTTCTCGATGAACATGTCCTTGTTTGACACAGAACCACTATCGAGAAAATCATTCTGTGATTCTTGAATTTGCAGGTGCATCAACCGTGGTTTGCAGGACGCTTAAGGCCCAGCGCCCACTTTGTGACGGTGAAATACTTGCGGATTGAGCTTCCCACAGATTTGCCGCTGCCACGCCGTCCCGCAATGCCGATCAGGCCGATGAGCAGCAGGGCAACGATTCGAATCTGCGCCCCAAATAATGCCACCAAACGGTAGGCCGCACTGCCTGCTTTCCCGTGGTGCTTGCGCATGAATCTCGAAAAGGACTCGCACATCATCAGAACCGAAAAAGCGCCTGGCACCGAGGAACTGGCCGCACCTCCCAGATGCAGGATTTCCGCATCACTGAGATAGAAAAGCTTCCAACCCGCCCGTGTGATCCGATAACACAAGTCCACGTCCTCGCAATACATGAAGAATCTCTCGTCGAAGGAACCGACCTGATTGAGCACCGTTCGCCTCACCAGAAGGCACGCTCCGAAAAGCTTGTTCACTTCGCCGCTTTTCTCGGGATCATGATATGGGAATAACCGCGGCAACCGCGCAAAAGTCCGCTCCGACACCGCAATAAACTTGAGCAGTTCGGTCCACGGCGACGGAAACCACTGCAATCCGAGACGCTGAATCGTTCCCGAAACGTTCTTGATCTTGCAACCCAGAGCGCCGACAGACGGATTGTTGCGCATGAACAGCACCATAAGGTCGAGCGCCTCGCCTTTGATTTCAGTATCGGGATTGAGAAACAGCACCAGCGGTGCGCGAGCGTAAGCGAGACCCAGGTTGTTTGCCTTCGCGAAGCCGAAATTCCCTCCGGAGTTGAAGACGGCCACTTTGGGAAAGCAACGCGCCACCATTTCTCTCGAACCGTCGGACGAATTATTATCCACGACGATCGTCTGAATGGCATTATATCCACAGTTGGATTCTATGGAGCGCAGACAGTTTTCCAGAAGCTCCTTCGCGTTCCAGTTGACTATGATGACTGAAAGGTCCATTGGGTCGTTGAAAAGACAGCGCCAGTGGCTTTTAGTTGGAAGCCGGCGCTTCCTGTTGTATGGCTGCTCTCTGGTCCAACCACAGTTTTTGTGTAAGCAGTCGAAAGAAGAATTCAACCTCTCGACCGTGGTATTCTGAAACCGGTTTCTTGAACAGGTCGACTCCCAGAATATCTCCAAAGACGTCCTGGGCAATCCCGTTCTTTCTTCTCCAGAGCGACTGGATGACACCACTGTGCCGGAGATAAAAAGTCCAGTTAGGCCACGACCCCCGCGTCGCAAGCCCGGGGAAAACCTTGTCGTGGATCCTGTTGCTTAAAGCCGAAAAGTAGCGGTGAAAGGAATATCGCGCTTCCGAAGCGTTCACGGGCGCGCCAGTATTACTATCGGGCACCCGGAGGACTCGCTCATCGCATAGAATTGACACCATCTTTTTGAAGAGGGACGCATTAAGCTTGTCCCGGGAAGGAATCCTGAGATACACGTCAATGATTTCATTGTCTGCAATGGGCAGAAACCAGGGCATCACGCGTTGCGGTATGACCCGTTGGGCGAGATCTCCTTCGTACGCAAGCGGGAAAGTTCTCTTGCATTCCACTTTGAGCCAGTCCTCAGGACTCAATCGTCCTTTGCTGCATTCGGGAAAGAGATTTCTCAACCTGGCTTCCACCGGATTTCGGTAGGCGGTCTTGGACCAAAAGCATGGACGGTAAAACTCAAATTTAAAATCAGCCAACTGATCGCTCCGTGTGATTTTTTGCTCCGCGGTATTGAGAGCCAATCCCTTAAGGAGATAATCGCAATAACAACCCGTCAAAAGATTCTGAACACCTGAGCGTACAAGGTGTTCGCGGACACCCAGGAAATGGTTGCTGGCGATGCAACCAGTGCCGCCAGATATCTTAACTCCGAGTTCAGCGGAGTTCCCATAGTAATCGAAGTCGCGCCGAATCGGGACCAGGGTTACATTGCAGGCCTCTGCAAGATTCTTCGCGGTTTTAAACTCGACATTCTCTTCGTCGAACAGGGTGAAAGCCTGAATATGGGATCTTTCCACGGTGGCGGACAAAATGACGCGTGAATCGAGACCCCCGCTGAGCCCAATGGCCGTTTTGCCCAACCGGGGTGCCGTGCGCCGGCGAACGGCGTTCCTGAATGCCATTGCAAGCTGCTCCGGTAGTTCACCATCGCTCCCGCCCCGATCGGTTTTGAAGTCGAACTCAAAATACCGGCGTTTGGAATCATATTCAGCGGCACCGTGCTGCAGGGTAATGGTATGAATGCAGCCCGGGGCCATCCCGCGTATGTTCCGGTAGTAAGTAAATGGAAACGTCAGTCGTCCGGTTGTGAGGAATTCGGCCAAAGAAGTGACATCCAGATTTTGATCTTCACCCAGAGCAAAAGCGAGCGCATCGGGGTGCGAACCCAAAACGAGTGGTTTCTCCGAAGAAAGCCCTTCGTAAGCCAGCAGCATGCCACAACGATCAGTTACGATATGAACCTTGCTCGCGACCGAGTCATAAATGAAAGCGACATAGTTCCCATTTAAACACTCCAAATTCTTTGTCCCCCCCGCCCGGTAGCGGTTGGCTATGGCCTTGCAGACAACTCCTCCATCGCCGGGACTGGCCAGTGCTTCGTCCCAATCTCGTTCGTCCAAAGCAACGCGCCCGCACAAGGCAACCAGATAGTTGCCTTCAGCCGATTGGAACGGCGCCCATAGCCGGGGTTCATCGGATGAAGTGAGCAACAGGCTGAACCCATTTTTCTCCACTACGGTGACCTGCATGTCATCGAAGAACTTCAAAAACGACGCCGCCCCTGCCATACGACGTTCTGCTGGAGGGCGGAAATCAAGCAAAAAATCACCCATGATAGACCTTGATAAGGCTGTGCCCGCAATGCCTCAGCGCCATAAACTGTCGCGCAGGAGCAGACGATGCATCTGCTGCCGGCGGATGTAGCGAATCAACTGCTCGTCCGCAACCCTGGGGACTCCGTTCCAATAACTACTGACAAAGCCGCAAAACAGCCCGGCGGCACCGATTCCATAAGGCTTGCAGAACAGCCGCCGGATGCACTTTGATACCATGAACAGCGGATGGTAGCCGGAAATATAGTTCGCCTGACCGTTCTTAAACCAGTTCTTCCAGGTTCCGTCCGCAGATCCGGTGGGCTTCAATTGTTGAACCTTTAATTCCTTGAAGGAATAACTTCTCCACCCGAGCATGTTGGCTTTGAGTTCGTCCAGCGTGTCCCAGCCAGTCACGCGCAACAAACCGCCGATGGCCTCCCAGGTCGCGCGACGATAAATTTTCGTTGCTCCACGCACATGGAAAAGAGGATCTCCCGGTGCATCTTCAATGAACGAACCGTTTACCTTCGAGTAAACCCGCCCGCCTCCTATGCCAAGTTTAGCATCGGCGCGAAAACGCGCCAGACAACCTTCAAAGTAGCCAGGCCCAAATGCCAAGTCTCCATCCAGCTTTCCCAGGAAATCCCAATCCGGGGATTGTACCAGGGCGCAGCCATCGTAAAACGCTTCGATGACGCCGCCGCCCGATTTGCGGAAACCGCGATCTGACCGATGCACCACGCGAATCCAGGAATGTTTTGCAGCGGCGGCGTCAGCAACATGCCCCGTGTTGTCAGAGGAACCATCGTTTACAATTACCCAAATTGCAGGCCGGATGGTCTGGCACGCCATGGATTCAATGGTTTGAGGCAGATGTTTCCCTTCATTGCGAACGGGTGTAATAACCACATATCGTGTGGAGTTCATGGATTCCAAAGTCGCGGCGGATTTTTCGGAACTGGCCGCTTGATGGCGGTCAAGCCGCTCCGCGCAGGCGGCGCAAAGCCTTGGATAAACCCTGTAGATCAGCCAGCCAATCGTATGCCCCGGTCAGCTTCGCCTGAAACAAGGCGGAGTCGTCCACTGAATTCACCGGCAGGCGCTTTATTTGCAGGAGGTCATCTCCCGGCCAGTACCGGCCAATTTGTGTGGTGACGCAACTTTCATAGCCGCCGGCCATCAGCAAATCCTTGAACCGACCCACAAAATCCCGCCGGGTTTGCGGAAAGGCGTAAGGATAGGCGAAGCCCCGGATCCGGTTGCCGATGCGGGTCTCGATTTGAGATTTTGAATCGGAGATTTCAGACTGGATTTCAGGCCAAGGCAGGTCAACCAGTTCGGGGTGGTGAACGGTATGGGAGCCGAATTCAATGCCACAGCGGTGAAGTTCTTTTACCTCCGGCCACGTCAGGCATTCACGGGATTTGAACCGGCTGGGCTGGTCACCAATAAAACTGGTGGGCAGATACATGGTGGCGGCAAAGCCGTGTTGCTGCAGGATCGGCCAGGCGGTGGTGTAAAAATCGCGGAAGCCGTCGTCGAAGGTGATCGCAACGTGAGGCGTGAGGCGCGAGGCGTGAGGCGTGATTGGTGATTCATTATCATGTCCCACCTCACCCTGAGCCACTCCCTCCGTTTTGCGGGCGGAGAGGGAGCCGGTGCTGGGCGCGGAAGTTGATGCGTGATGCGGATTGCCAGTTTCGCTGGTTCGGAGGAGTTCGAGGCCGGCGCTCAACGTAACGCCACGGTAACCGTTGTCTTTCAGCCATTGCATCTGCTCGCGGAATCGTTGGGGACTGGTGCAAACGCGATAATAAGGGCGCACGCTAGGTTCGGAGTCGTCGGAAATACTATGATACATCAGGATGGGCAAAAATTGGTCGAGGGGTGACCCGCCGTCGCTTCGCTTTGGCGCGGTAAAGGCCTGCCGGAGGGGATGGACCAGATTCAGCGTGATGAAACGGTCGAGGCGCATGATCCAAAGTCAAAAATCCGAAATCCGAAATCCGAAGTCAGTGGTCGGCATCAGTTGGAATACCCGGGTGGGCTGGGACGAAAGCCCGACAGCCGCGCGCGGCTCCCAAGATGCAGAGCATTACTCCCGTCACTTCGATGGTCCAGAGCCAGGGCTGGTCGGCTGGTTTGGAGGAAACGCCGAGTTCCAGATGGTCAATTTCCGCGGCGCGCAGGAGAGCATAGATTAGCACCAACCCCAAGCCAATCGCCGCCAGCCGATGGTTGCGGAGGAAAAATCCATGCCGGGACATCGCCCACAAGACCAAGCCCATCAAGGCCAAGGCCAGGGCGCCCACAAACAATTTTTGGACAATCCGGCGATCATCAAACCAGCCTTCCGCCCAGGCGGCGGTGCGTCCGATGGCGATCAGCAGTGTCTGGAAATCGAGTTGCTTGTTGACACCCAGAAAGACGAGCACTCCCGCCGACGCGCGCCAAGCAGCGGATTCGCCGGCGCCGGTGTATTTACGAACCCGTGCGGCCCGGAGACAAAGCACTGCAGCCAAGGCGTAACCGACCGTGGTGGCCCAGCCAAGCAGCGTGGGATCACCGGCAGTTTTTGTCCAGGCGATTAGAGCGTTCATTCTGCCTGAAAGAGTCCGTGGTCCGCAGCCGGCGGTCCAACAGTCAGCGGTCGGAGTGCGAAAATGGCACGGAGTTGAGAACCCTCGGCTGCTGCGGGTCTGGGAAATTTTCCGGCTTGCTCCAAGATCACGGATCGTTATTTGACGACCAGCCGTTCCATTCCGCCAGCGACGTCAACAGCCCGGCTTTCCCGGCTGCTTTTACTGTCAGACGGGACGCCTGGTTTGCTTCCGTCCAAAGTAACGGGCCGGTTTTCAATCAAGGCATCCACGAGTTCCAAGTAATCTTTTTTATGGACGTCCCAACTGTTTCGGGCGGCGTATTCCAGAGCGTGGGCAATCATGCGCCGGCGCAGTTCGTTGTTCTGAAGGACTTCGACGATGGCTTTGGCCAGCGCGTCCGGGTTTCCCGATTCAAAAAAGCGCACGATGGAGTCATTGAAATAAAAACGGTCAATCTTCGTGCTCGAAACCACCACCGGCACGCCCAAGGACATGAATTCCATAATTTTGGTGCTGTAAGCCTCGTTGCCGAACGAATCTGCGCGCTTGGGCACAACGCCCAAGTCGGCATCCGCCATGATTCCGGCGATTTCCGTCGTGCTCAACAGGCCGAAAAAGCGCACTTTCTCCTCCAATCCCAGTTCATGGACGAGTTGGACGAGATCGGATTTGGCATTGCCCTCTCCGTAAATGTGAAACTCGGCCTGGGGCAGGTGATCCTTCAATTGGTTGAACGCGCGGATGGCAATGTCCAGTCCCTGATGCCATTGCAGTCCGCCCGGGAAAAGGATGATCAGTTTATTGTCTTTCCGAAGGCGAGGACGAGGAAAAAAGACCTGCCGGTCAACATAATTGATCAGGACCGAACATTTTCCCGGCGGCGCGGCGCGCGAAGCATATTTGCCCAACCATAAGTCATTGGCCACTATGACGTGGTCCGCGAACGAGGCGGAGCCTCGTTCCATCCACTTCAAAAGGCGAAGAGTATTTGAGCCTTTAGCCGCGCTGAACTTGCTGCCGAAGAATTCCGGCACAAGGTCGTGGATGTCAAGAATCACCTTTGCGCCACCCAATTTTGGCCGCAAGGAGGCAAAGACGAGAAAGTCCGGCACATTGTGAACATGGATCAAATCGTAGGGCCGTCGCACGTGCATCCGTGCGATTCGCCAGCCGGCAACGACCAGAAAGCGCAAAAGCGGCAGCAAATAGGAAAACTTTGACCGTTCCTTGTTTCCTTCGCGCGTCTGGATGCGATGAACGCGAACTCCGTCAATCGTTTCCTCCACCGGCGACATGCGGCTGCCGCTCAACACAATGGCTTCCACTTCGTCCCCGCGTTCCGCCAAGGCTTTGCCATACCGGAAGACGCGCGTGTCCGTTTCGTAGATCGAGTAACTGACAATGCAGGCGCGGCGGCGTTTTCGGGCTGACGAAACCGGTTTGATGGAAGAGACATGGCGGGCTATTTCCTTGGGCAGCGGCTGCCAATAAGCGCCGGCATGACGGTTCCTAACGTATTCGAGCAGTTCAATGTAGAGCGACACCGGAAATGTGCGGGGCGAGGCCGGCTCGCCGGGGAAACGGAGGTAATCCGGATGCACGTTGACCAGCGCCATACCGCCGTGCTGGACGATCCAATCCAGTTTCCGAAACCAGATTTCCGGCGTTGGCTCGCGCAACACCAGGAAAAGGGTGGAGTCTTGCACCAGGGTGTAGGGCAACTCCACGTAGCCGGGGCGCGAACTGCGAGACACAAGACGTGAGGCGTGATCCTCGCCGTCAACGTTGCTGGTTGAGAGTTGAGCCTTGAGCGCAACGCCCTCACCCGTCCTGCGGACACCCTCTCCCATCGGCTGGGCGAGGGTTTGCGGGCGCGGGACCCAGAAGGGGAAGATGGTGCCAACGCCGTCCGGCTGGGGTTCAAACGGATCGGTGTCGAACGTGGAGGCGTCGTATTGGATGTTGAGGTCGTGAATCCAGTCCATTTGGCGAAGCATGAAACCGGAGCGAAATCCGGCCGCCCCCCACTCTTTTAAATAGTGGTTGATCCATTTGGCCTTTTCGGAAAAATCCTGACGCGACTGATAGAGCTTGCCGTCATGGTGGAGATCATGCACACCGACTTCGAAGCCGTTTTGCGCCAATTCCTCACGCAGCTCACGGGAAACCGCGTAGTCGCCTTCCGGAATAAAATTGAATGAGGAACGGAAGCCGAGTTCCTTTTCGAGCTGCATCAATTGCCGGCACTTCGCCAAGCCATTTGGCCCTTCAACGTCGTGGGTGAGCACGAGCGCGAATTTTTTGCCCTCCGGCCAGCCGGGCCAGCCATCCGGCGGACGTCCCGCAGTTTCGCTGATGGGCCAGACATCCTGGTAGGCCTTGCGCTTCCGATGCGCCATAATTCGGCGCAACGCCATCCGGAAACGCCAAGGCAGGTAGGGCTTGAGATTATAATAGAGGCGATTGGCAGGCATGGGACGAATCAGTCGAAGGCCGAAAGCCAGGAGCCGAAATTGCGCGAATGGACGCGAAGGCGAAGGGTTGATGGGCCGCAAAAGAACGCCAAGAACTCAAAGCTGACGAGGAGTGGTTGGCTGTGTGTGCTTTGCGATCGGTTGCGGCTTTCGTCAGACGGCTGTGTTCGGCGAGGCGCCGAACACAGCGCCCGGGGCGGGCGCGCTCCCCCATCTCCAAACGGATCAATTCATTTATTGCCCAGAAATTCCTGATGCAATCGTTCGGGAACGTATTGCCGGGTTTTGTTGAGCACGGCGCCGACCGTGGCCCCGGATTCGGCCAGCCAGGTGTTCGCCTGCTGAACGACCCCGCGATCGGTCTTCTCCGATTCAACGACGAGCAACACCATGTCCATGAATCTGGCGAGACGCGAGGTGATGCTGGTCTGGCTGACGGGCGGCATGTCAAAGATGATGTAATCGTAGTCGCTGGCCTTTAGCTTGGGCACCAGGGCGGCGAAGCGTTTCGGCAGGACGGACGGAAGCTCGTTGTTGTTGGAATTGCCGGTAACCACATACAGGTTTTCCTGAACCAGGGCGTCTTCCTTGGTTGCATTTTCCAAGGCGGCGTCCAGTCCGCAACTGGCTTTGCCTTTGTAGAACTGTTGCGCTGCTCCCTGCTCAAGACTCATATTTACCAACAGAACATTGCCGTCTCCCGTTTCCGAAAGCGAGGCGGCCAGGCCGCCGGCGATGGTGCTCACGCCAGCGCCCTGGCCGGCGCTTGTCACGGCCACCAGTTTCGGTTTGTGGGTGAGATTCTTGACTTCAAAATAAACGATCAGCCGGTCGCGCAACGCTTCGTAAAACGGCTGCAGCGAAGGATTGCGCTCCAGCGAGACCACTTGCAGAACGCCGTTTTCCCCCGGAGACGGATCACCGCCCCCGGCGGGCGCATCATCTTCGGTGGCGTTATGCAATCGCAGTTGCCGCCGTTCCGCGGTTTTGGCCAGAAGCGAGTGGCCATTCCAGCTAACATCGGGGATGGAGAGGAAGAGGGGAAGTTTTAGTTTCGCCTCAATCTCGACCGGCCGCCTCACGGAATGGTCCAGATAGAGTTCAATCAAGAAGGCCCAGGCGAGACCGGCGAAGATGCCGCCGAACGCCACCATGGCCATTAGTTTGTAGGCTTTGGCCCAATCCCGGAACGGTGGCGACGGCATCTGCACCCACTTGATGTTGGGGGCCTTGCCGAGCGCTTCGTCTATGTGGGAATTCTCCACCTTGGTGGCCAGATTATGATAGTTGGCTTCTTGAATCGCCTTCGTCTGCTCCAATTGCGCTATCGTCGGCGCCAGACTGTTCAGATTGGTTGTCTGCATCTGGAGCTGGTCCAGTTGCGCATCCCAAGCCTTGAGTTTGGCTTGAAGGGCCGCGACCTGGGCGACTTGCGTCCGCAGATCCACAGCCGACGCGTCAGCCTGTCCGCCCGACGCCGGTGAAGTGGCCGCCATGCCGGCAATTTGCGGATATTTTCCCTCGAGACTGGCTTTGGCCTTTACAGTGTCGGCAATCTGCCCATCCACTTCCCGGACCAACGCGTTGCTCACCGTGAACCCCTGCAGTACTAGATAATCCTGTTCCTTTTTCCGCAACCGGTTGAGGCGCGTGCAGATGTCACTGTAGGCGTCAATCTGATCCGAAGGAATGGCCGGCTGCGCGTTGGTGGTTTCCACTTTCAGGGGCGGGGCCTTGTCCACTGGCTTCATCGCCGCCTCATATCCGGCCGCCTCATATCCGGCCAATTCGGCCTGGGCATCCAAAATGGCGCCCCGAATTTTGGAAATCTGGTCCGCCAAACCCTTTCTTGTGTCGTCAAGGGAAATGATGTTCGCCTTGTTTTTCAGGTTTGCGAGCTGCTGTTCCGTATCGTTGAGCTGCACACTCAAGGTGGATCGTTCCCGACTTAGGGCGTCGTCATATTGCCCCACCGCCGAATGAATCTCGTAATGTTTCTGGAAATAGTCATTAATGATTTCCTGAAGGACGGGTTGAACGATCTGAGGGTCGGGATGCTTGAAAGTAACCACGATGACACTGCTGCCCTTGCCTGCCGGTTCCACCTGCAAACTGTTCCGGACGAGGGCCGCGGCTTTGATGGCGTTGCTGCCGCCGCCGGCCCTGGCCAGGATGTTAGCCGGTCCGATGTTGGTAACGGCCTCTTCCGCCAAGTCCAAGCTGGTCAGAATCTGGATTTCGGAATTGATGATGTCATCCCCCCGCGAATCGGGCATGATCATCTTCTGGTCGCTCCCCACCAAGGACAGGGACCTGGCCTGCGGCACATATTGGATCAGCAACTCCGCCTGGGATTGGTAAGGCGGGGGGTTGAGGAAGTGGAGAGCCACGGCGGCCAGGATGCCCGCCAGGGAAAGGAGAATGATTTTCCATTTGTGGCGAAACAGTACATAGTAGATGTCGCCCAAGGTCATTCCCCCCGGCTGTTGAGTCTGTCGGCTGTTATTCATCTTTATCCAAGTTTAATTGTCTCGCAGAATCGCAAAAAAACCACTATTATATTTTTCAGGCGCAATGCCGATACAGCACAGCACCAATCAAGCGCGACAGCCCAATCGGCAGCACGTTGAACAAACGGTTATACCAGCCGGTGGATTCATCGGCATCCGTGACGAAGCGGCTGTTCCGCAAGTCGTATTTGACATACTCGATTTTTTGCTCCCCGGCGCCCCAGCCGAGTTTGAACCTTCTCAGGCCCTCGTTCCCGATGGAGGTCCTTCCCAAATGCAACGTTTTTGCGCCCTGGCGCGCGTGCCATTTGACGGCCTCCCACATGACGAGATTGGCTCCGCGCAAATGCTGGAAGGCCTCGTCCGACGCCCCATATTTGTAAACGGCCCGCGCGCCCAACTGAAAATAAACCGAGGCGGCAATGGGGTGGTTTTCATGGCGGGCGATGACCGCCATCCCCAGGTTGTGGGACAGAATATGTTCGTGAATGTTTCGAAAAAAGGCAAACGGCTGCGGCGGCAGGCCGTGTTTCCTGCGGGTCTTGCAATGCAGCGAGTAAAACACTTCCATCGTTCCCAAACTTCGCGAAACGGTCACCGTGACACCGCTCTTTTCGGCCTTGCGTATCGCGCGCCGCACTGAACTTTCCAACCGCGCAAACATCCGGTCCTCATCCTCCTCCAAATCCACACTGTGTCCGTAGAATGCCAGCGACGCCGGCGCTTCGCCGAACAGTTCCCGTCCTCCCCGGCACTCCACGGATTTCCAGCCTCGCGTTCTCCCGAATTCCAAGGCGGCTTGAATCAAATTCCGGATGGAGGCGGCATCCGAATAGAGCGGCTCGCAATCGTCCGTGAAGGGCAGCGCCACTCCCCGCCGCCCGGTCAGCCAACTGTTCACCTCCATGAGCGGCAGAATGGATGAACGACCGTCCGCTTCGTTGGCAGTGAAATAGACCGGCGTAAAACCATAAGCGCCTTGCAGCGTTTTGGCCCAGGCAGCGCCATGGAAAAACGAACAGCGCGGATGAGCCGTAACCAGCGCATCCCAGCCGGGGCAGTCTGCGGGATTTACTGGTTGCGGCGCGGCAACGGTGAAATGATTGGTGCTCAGAGGAGCCGCGGCGTTGGGAGGTGAACAAATGCCTGATGGCGTGATGGCGTTTTCTGTGAGCACGCAATTCACCAGTCAACATTTTGCCACAAGTGATTTGACGACCCTGGCCGGGTTGCCCGTAACGACTGTGTCCGGCGGCACATCCCGGGTCACCACGCTGCCTGCGCCAATCATGGCATTTTCGCCAATTGTGATGCCGCAGAGCAACGTGGCGCCAGAACCGATGGAAGCGCCCCGCTTGACCAGTGTTCGGATGCAGGCCCAATCCGCCTCGGTTTGCAGTT
>Ga0116112_1000252_pt1 | contig 45174 bp, 48 predicted proteins | sample June2015DPH_8_15_FD_89721 | JGI IMG/M metagenome (GOLD analysis project Ga0116112, IMG submission 89721) | Peatland microbial communities from SPRUCE experiment site at the Marcell Experimental Forest, Minnesota, USA - June2015DPH_8_150 | ecosystem: Environmental > Terrestrial > Soil > Wetlands... | reverse complement strand
GTCATCCACCATCGCGTACGAAAATTCAGTGAGCCAGCCCTTCGGCATGCCGGTCAGAAATTGGAGACGCCCCCGCTCCGACGAGTAGAGTCCCCAGTCATTTTCAAAATTATACTGTTGTTGAACTTGAATGTGAGAGTTTAACTTTTGCAGCCGAATGATTAAGTCACTCGAATGCATGACCTCGCCCTTGCGTCTATTCCAGTCCTTGAAGAAATCATGGTCCGATTGTCTGTACAACTGCAGCGTCGGCTCAATCTTCCGCTGGATATACCGCTCCCGGGCTTCTTCCCACGGTTCGAAGTCGGCAGGCGTGGCATTCTTAACCCGCTCCCATGATTTTTGCTCGTAGTATTCTGCGGACCACAAATCAAGTGCCATAATGCGCTCCGAAAACACGACTGGCGGTGTGGCTTCACTGGGAAATTTCCCTCCACCGCACCGCCGTCATGCACTGCTTTTTCATTTAAGTATTCGGGGGTCCCGCCTTTAGCGGGTCTTGGATTCTCTCATGTGGCACCGTCCCTTTCGTACGACTCGTCTACTGTGAGCCAGAATCAGTATACTGCGTCGCCGCACCGATGTCAAGCTATTTCTTGTAGAAGTTTGACCCCGTCGGCACGCCTGTGATGTCCTGCACCAGATTATCCCAGTCGGCGAGTGCAAGCTGTTGCTGCTTGCCTGCCCCACAGGTGCATGGGATAGTAGGCGAAATCTTCGGGCACCGTCCGGGGACGTGACCGATGCTGCGAGCCAGCGCATTGCCACCCGTAATCAGCACTCCGCAACTTTCAAACCAATTCTCAGCGTCCGTCATTTACTCCTCCATGTCATGATGATGCGGTCCACAAGCCCGCCGATAAACGTAATCAGAAGCCAAAGCAGAATTAGTTTGAGAACTACCACTTAATTTTGTTCATCGCCAACAGGCGAATGTCCTCCGATGTGATGTCGGGTGCTTTCTTCGCGTCGCCCCACACTTCTTTGTTGATGTATGGGACTGTGTATTCTGGGCGTGGGCCACCGTCTGTGAGTTGAGGAAGTGCGCCGTCGTCTTCCGGGGTGATATAGTAAGCAGAGAGAGTTATCGAGTGTTCGTTCCACATGCAGGATGACATCGGGTGACGTTCAAAGTTGTGCTCGTTGACATTGGCAGCAAGGGCGGCGGGGTTCGTCCCGAACAGTATTTCCTTGCACGGCGAGCAGTAGTATTTATGCCTTTCCTGTGACATCGCTCTTCTTCTCTCGTTCTGGGCAGGCGAAGATCAAGTACGCACGCTCGATAACCCCTTGGGGACACTTCATGCAAATGATGTGCGGATGCGCGTCATACGAAGTCCCGGGAGGAAATCGCTGCTCCGTCTTATGTCCAAAACGGCACTTGAATTCGAAGATTAGTCTTGTGGCTCCCATCGCAACCTCAGGCACAGGCCGCTCAGCCAAGCAACTCTGAACTGTCATTTACTCTCCGAACGAGTCAAGTACTCCCGGGCCTTTTGAATCAAAGGCTCATTGTGCTCGACGTGACTAATAAACCGGTTGCATTTTCGATGGACTACGCCCCGAAACTGTCCCGTTACGTGATTGTGGTCTATTGTGGTATCAAAACTATTTTCAAACGGTAGCCCACAAACCGCACATAGGTCATGCTGAACTTCGTGCAACACCCGATTAAATTCGACCTGCGTTATACCGTATCGCCAGCGCCGGTCATAGTCTGGGTGCTCCGTCTGCCATACTTGAACCGCATGCTTAACTTTTGCCGGGTGACGCCAGCGATACAAAGCTGAACGCTCTGCCAGCGTGAGCGGCTTTTTGTTCCATGGAACCCGCCCTCGATTGGCTTTGCCAATCTTCCGCTTAGTCTCTGCGTTCACAAGTATTTTGCAAGGTCGGCTTTGATTGTCGCAACCGTTGCCTCAGCCTTCGCGACAGCGGCCTTTACGTCCGCCAGCAACACCGCCGCGCCGTAGTGCTTGTAGATCGCGTATCCAATCGCAACAACTCCAACCAACTCCAATGCATGATGAAACATGTTATCCTCCAGAAAAAGTGTCGGCGTATTTCTTTGGTTTTATAGACTCCCTGTCATGTGAAGTCTTGTCCCCCGCCGACTGGGTCAAATTGTTCTCTCACTTATGGCGAAAAAAGTCCGTTTCACGAGTTGATTCGATTCATCCAGCCGTTCAAGAATATGATTTCACTGGGTCTCTCTTCTGTAATCGCTCTCGCCCGCTGCAGCATCGCCGCCTTGTACGCCGCGAGCAGACCACTCCCGGCTTCATTCACGTAGCATAGAGTCTCAGGACCAAAGTCACCATCAGGCTCGATTTGCAGCACACGCTGAATTTGTTCGACTGCTTCAGTGATGCCAAACAACACGCCCATGTCAAAAAGTTTTGATGCCCCGGCTTGGTCGTTAATTTGCGAATAAAAAGGCTTCCAGTAATTCGCCGAGTAGAACGCCGTTGCCTGCTCCACAGTGAGTGTCCGAATCGGAATGTCCGGCACGTCTCGCTGTTCAACTCCCATGTTCGTCGCACCGCCGGGGTCCGCTGGGTTATCGACATAGCCGCCCTCGTGCTGGAGGGTCAGTGCAACCGCAATCTGGAAACTTGCCATAGACACATAGTACTCTCGTACTGTTGACAAGTCAAGAACTTTTTCGTATCATGTCTGTGGAGGCAACCATGGAAGGTCTGCGTCAGCTAGTTGAAGCTTATATTCGCTGGGATGCCGCTCTTCGAAATGACATCACCGCTTTCGAGCGGTGGCAACAGGAACCCGACGAGGATTACAACTTCGAGGTCATCCACGTCGCCCTGCTCGTGAGCAAAGGCGTCTAATGGCAGCCAACGAGGAAGTCTGGACTCAGGAGCACGTCTGCAAGGTTTGCGGGGCAAAGTGGACTTGCGGATATACAGCCTGCTTGGCGGCTCACGTTACGGAGTGCAAGAAATGCCCGTGTGGACTGCCTGAGTGTTGGCTTATGACGCCGAAACCACTATTTCCGACGAGTTAAGATGCCCTTAAGTTTTATACCTTGAGGCATGAACGTATTGAACGCCTTCGCCTCGATAGTTCTTACAAATCTGCCCAACCGGGGCTTTGCAAACAGGACATGGACTTTTTCGCGCTTCCGTTATTTGCTTCAACTTCGTCCGCAGCCATCTCATTTTCTTAACTCCCTGTTAAATTCCAGACGCTATTTCAGCCCTAGCTTCTTGCGTTCAGCCTTGACCGCCGTCACATACCGCTGAGCCTGTCCCTCGGTCTCAAACCCCGCCACATAATCAATCAGTTGAACTTTCCACGCAAGACGCCGAGCGGTTTCGTCGAACCAAATGTCGTACAGTTCATGCTTCACTTTTCACCTCGGGCGGGGTCGGCACGGCGTCTAGCTTTTCCTTCAGCGCGACGAAGTCCGTGCGATAGCCGACCATCACAAAATTGTACCGCGCAGTGCGACCTTCCGGGGTCAACTCTACACATTTGAATTCCCACCACGGATAAAGCTGGTCCAGCTTGTCGGTCGTCTGCATCAGCAGGTCGTCAATACCTTCGGGGCTGAAACCCTTATGCGGCTCCGCGTACTGGTGCATTTTCTTAACGGGGAAAATCTTGTCGGGAAAGAAAATCTTGATTTCAACCCGACGATATAGCCGATTACCAGCTTTGTCACGCAGCATGGATGGTCTCCCGCTTCATGTCGATTCCGAGGTCCGACAGAACCACATCGCCGACGAAGCCCATCTCCGTCAACGATTTCACAACGCCGTCGAACCACCGGCGAGCCGTCGCTTCGTCCTCGATGTTGTAGCCGACGCTGACCGCGCCGTTAGTCATTTCTGTGTGAATGTGCATGGGGCTCCCATTCTGTGGCACGGCAGTCGAATTCAGGGATGTTGAAGCCAAAGCCGCCACGAACCGCGAGAGATATAGCATCCGGCACGCCTGTGAAATTGCACGAGTACGGGAGGTGGTCGAGACCCATCACCTTAGTCTCGACCGAGGTATCATGCTCGACGATTTTAATCACAGTATCGGCGCAATGCCGTATCCCCGCTTCCGTTTTTCGTTTTGCTCTTTCACGAAGTCCGTGATTTCTTGCAGGCAGTCGGCGTCAAAGACGTAGCCCGTGATACCCTCGAACGCGAACTTACGCCATTGCAGAAAAAAGAACACGCGACCGAGCGGGCTGTTATCCCGCGATGCCCGAATAATCCACCAGTCGGTCTTGCGATTCGGCTGGCGAGGTTGTTTGTCGAACAGGATGTAGCTCACAGGGGTCTCCGCAACCGCCGAGACCTTCACTTCGTCGTCCAGAACCCGCTCGACCTTGAGGGACGCGGTGCGGTTCTCTTGCTCGTATACCGCACGGAATTCCTCGTTCTTGGCGATCAAATCAGCGACCTTAGTTTCAGCCTTCAACGCCCGATTCAATAGAGTCACCAATGCCGTCGCATATGCCTCAAACTGCTCCACGAAGAACAATAATTCAAGCGGCGGCACAAACCGATGCGACCGGACACCCTTTATGACATCCTCGATACGCCGTTGGGGAGTCCGCTCTTCCTTTGTGGTTTGCTGCGACCGTGCCACGGCTTTCGCTGCGGCTTTGGCTGTCTTTGAATCGCTCATATCGTCTCCTCCGAAGATTTTGACGGGAGAAAGTCTGCCCACTCCCTCCCGTCATCCGATGTTCCACTATGCACTACCAGTGTACCAAACTCTCGGTAAATGTCAAGAACTATTTAGGGGAATTATATACTTAAATCCCTAGCCTGCCGTGTGCGGCTGTTTCCTTGCCCACTCTTTATCTGCTTCGATGTCGGGACGCTCTACCGTCAGCACAAAGTGATAAATTGCATCTTGATTCTCAAGCACTTCGGTACACGCGATATATTCTTGTCGCAACCGCTCAATGGCCTCATCCAACGCACCGATTGCCGTACGATTTTGCCGACAAGTCGGCGTCACAATCGCGTGCTTGGCTGCCAATCCTTGGATTCTTGTCTCACTCATGGCTTTTATCTCCTGTGTTTACTTGTGGGAGTTAACTATATAATTCCCCTATTTAGGTCCCTCCATCACAATTCCGTGTGAATTACGACTGCCCCGGCGAGGCTCGGCGTTCGCACACTCCGAGCACAGGTACGGCCAATTCGGATGCTCGGGGTATGGCGGGTCGGTCGGCGAAACAACCTTACACTGTATTCCTTCTGGCGTGGTACCGATGCACTGACTCATTTTTTCCTCCGTTAATTTCCGCCAAAACCCTTCTGGGATATCAGAAAATGCTCTTGCGCTGTCCCATCTGATTTCAGTTGATTAGCTCGCCACGAAATAATCTGGACGTTGCCACGAACATACCCTAAATCGGAATTGATGCGGTCAATGGATGCGGAGTCAGGGGCTTGTTTGTGGTTATGATATCGGAGTCGAATTCCAAAAACGGGACAAAACAAAGGAAGATACAAAAAGTCGGTCTCTTTCAAATCAAAAACCAGCCCGCGCCGCTTCGCTCGTGTTTTCGCAGTACTCAAAAGAACACGCAGTGGGTGACGAAGCCTAGCTACTCGGGACGCCTGTTGTTCTAATGCTCTGCGAGTTTCATAATGATTCTCTCGCTGCCGACGACCATAGCATCGAATCTTATCGGAGTGCTCTTTTGCCCACCGACGTTGGTACTCTCGATACTCAGGCTTGGCTCGATGCTTGGCGGCGTATGCCTGTACTTTCTCGGGGTTTTTAACTTTCCACTGCTTCAAATACTCGGCTCGTTTCAGCAGATTTCGTATCATTGGTTGTGTTCCCCGAATCGAGGTCGCCGAGCGCCGTGTGCCCCCCTCGGTCCCAAATGGCAAGCATAGCATATAAACACCGAATTTTCAAGGGAAATCTCGCCGCCGCGACCGCGATGTTTCCGCTCGTGCATGTGCGCGGACTGTTCAGTCACGATATCCCCACACAGTTCGCAGTTGCCCTTTGACCGCTCGTAAAGTTGATGACGAATTTCGGATACCGCAGCCGCGCGAGGCATCGTAGCTAAAAGCGCATGCGAAACAATTGCAGCCTTCCTACTTCGGAAGATTTTCTGAACGCGAAGAACCTGTCCGCATTCTCCCCCCATTTCCACCCACACTAAATCGCTCATTGCCCGTCTCCCTGCATACTCGGTATGTGTCAATTTCCATCTCCTGAATGCACTGACAAAAATTCCATCGCCAGTTTGAGCGCCACGTCAAGTCTTTGCGCCGACTTCGAAATGGTCTGTTTCGTAACAGGCTCTGTGCGCATCGCCACATCGACCGCCTGCTCCAAGGTCGCCCGCTGTTCAGGACTTACCATAAACTCAAATTCTAGGTCGAGATAGTTCCCGTCGTCCTCGGGCATCTTCAGCGTCTCGGATATCAGCTTCCTGAGGTCTTTGACGGAAACTTTCGGGTCAAGGGCGGCAGCTTTCAACGACGCAGGCAGCACAAGAGCGTAGTCCTTGGCACCGCGAATCTTCATCGCTTTTGTGATGCCCATGCTCTCCATTTGCTCGGGCGTGAACGTACTCATCAAGTCTCGAACCGTGTAAAGATATTGCTTCAGTTGCCCCGACGACCGATTCGCCTTTACCCCGACAGCCTTCAGGTAGTCCGTGAACGTGTCGAACCGCACACGCCAATACTCCATCTCAGCGGCTTCGAGAAGCATCAGACCGATGTGCGCGTAACCACGTTCGAGTCCATCTTCCGCCGACGCCATATTGATGGCATGCTCGTCAATTTCGTGAAGCAGTGAATCTCCGTCATTCATACTTGTCATTTTACCTCCGAGTTCGCATTATGTGCGAACATCACGCTTCTTCATGGAGTAGATAACCGCACTCGCACCAAGGTCATCATAGAACGCCCAGATGGCGGATTTCATGTCCTTTTCGTCCACAGTGAGGACGTACGCTCGCAACGCCGCTTTGATTTCTTCCGCCGGGTGAATCGCCAGCAGGTCCCGAACCGCCCGGAGGTGAGGGAGAATCGTCGTCAGTTCATAGGTGACCGCCATAAGGTCCTTGACCCGCTCGTCATTGGGGTCTACCTTCGGCGTCGCCCCGAGGCGGGCATCAATCATTCGAAGGTACTCGGTTACCGGGTACTGGGGGTTCCGGTCGGCGTTCTCGCCGCACCAATCCTCGAAGTCCACCAGTACCGCCGCCCGACCGAACGCCAAATCAATCAGTTCGAGTTTGTCCTTCATGTTCCGAGGCACCCCCCGGGTGTTGTGCAGTTTTCGGGCAGCAATCCGCTGCATATCCTTTACAAGTGACATTTTTTGCTCCTTTTGTTCGCTTTTGTTTCACTTTCGCCTCGAAATAAATTTTCTCCAGCCCTAAAGGGGGCGAGCGAGTATGTATGTATATGGTTACTATTTGTTACAAACATACATACATGATGATATATAGAGGGGTATAAGAACTTTTTTTTGTGTCGTTGTGTCAGAGGAAACACGTTAACGACCGAAGGAGAACTTAGTCTCATGGCTCCCCTCTTCTTCCAGCGTCTCTTCCGGGGCGGTAGTCACCCCGACGGGCTGGAGCGTCCATATCGACCGATGGCTGCTGTTTCTGGTCATGACCAAGACGCCTTTTTTGCGGAGATACGCTGCGGCGTCTCGGAAAGCATTCTGACCGAAACCGTCGTCCCCTCGTTCGTACTTCGCTGCGTCCGCCACTGCCGACTCGAATTTTGAGCCGTCTTGCAAGAACCGCTCGATGAAGTTTTGTGCCCGCTGCTGGGCACTGGAGACCTCGGACTTTTCCACGGGAGTTGCAATCACCAACTTTCCGTGAACAAATTCGGTTTCGAACTGTTCGGCTTTGGCGTTTCGAGGCAAAACGGATATCGTCCGCTTGTCCGCCGTGTCATCACCGCTCGGGTATTGCATGGTCACGACTGTTTCACTCATACGAGACCAGACTGCCGAACCGAAAATCGTGTCCCGCTTCGCCGCATAGCCTTCTTTCGGTTTGGTCTTCGGGGCACCGCAACTCCCGACAATTGCAATATGGAAGTGCGTTGCAATCTGTTGCATTTCGTGCATGAACGGCATCACGACTTCTAGGGCGTTCGGGTCACTCACCAGCATGTCAATGCCTTCGATGAACACCAACTCTGGTGTGGGTGTCGTCTGCTCGATTTGGTCGATAATCTGTTGGGCTGCCTCGCCGTCCACCGCCGCCTTCAAGAATTTGATGGGAACCTGTTGAGTTGTGAATTCCAGCCGATGCATGGTCCGAGTGTGTGAGTCCTTGCCTCGGTCGAGCATCAGGACCAGATACGGGCGTTTGTGTGTTTGGTGCCCGTAAAACGGAACCCCCATCGCCTGCGTAACGCACAGGTCCAACATGAAGGTTGTCTTGCCGCTGCCGGAAGAGCCGCCAAGAAGTGATGGACTCCCCAAAGGAAACCAACCGTCGAACTGCCCATCGGACGCCTGAATCACATAATCAAAGGCTGTCCACTTTTCCTTTTGCTGTTCGGTCGGTGACTCACGAAACTCGATGATTTTCCGAGGCTGCTCCACAAACTTATTCCACGCCGTGGTGGACAAGGACATGCCGTTCATTGCTTTGTTGAGGGTCATATCACGGTAATCGGCTCGCTCGACCCACTTCTCTCGATGCCCGGGTACAGAGGCTTCGAAAAACCGTACTACCTTGGCTTCGTCGCCGCTGAACGCTCTCGCAAGAAGGCCCAGCAACGCTAAATCAACCCGGGAATCGTCGTTCTCATACTCGGATGCATCTCCCATCCATAGACGGCGGAAGTGCTCGTCGGCAAACTTTGAAATCAGGAAGTACACAATGTCGATGTTTACGGTCTGGGGAATTCCCTCGCCGGAGTATCGTTCCCCGGTTATCGTGAGGTATCGACCGCCTTCCGAGCCTGCGTAAATTTCAGCCCCGTATTTCTCGATGCCCTTCTTCTTCGCTGAGAATTTGCGATTCCCCGGCGGGAGTTTGGAGCCTTTGATGAACACCCGCAACCCAGTGCAGGACGGCGTGACTTCGCAGTACGGTGTGCCAATCTGTGAGATGATGTTCAAGACGTACGGCTCGGGGACGCCGTCGGCCACAACTCCGTCAAAATCAATCCCGGTGAAGTCGGACCCCTGAAGCATGAAGCCAACCCCGTCGTAGTTTTTCCCAGCGAGTGGGTCTGCTGCGGTCGCGGCTTGGGTGTAAGTTGCCCACGTTGCGGCATCGTTCGACTTGGCGAAGTCCCCGGTCTTGGCGTCGTACGGGACCTTCGTGTTCTTCCCGTTCCGTTTTTCTTCCCGCCACACAACCCACCGGTCTTCGTTTTGCAACTCAATGGGAATCTTGCTCATGAGTTACTCGCTCTCTTTGCCGAAGTCCAGTTCATCTACCTGTTTCCGCATCAACAGCATGTCACGAAGTTCAGGCTTGTTGGCGCAAATGCCCCGCATCGGGCAGTTCGGGCACTTTTCATTTGGATATCGAACCCCCGATTGCATAGGCCAGAAATCTTTTTCTGTTGCCTGCGCAATCGCAATCATGTCCCGCTTGATTGCCCGCCCGATATCCTCGGCGCTCTCGGGAGTGGTAACCGCCATTTTGAACAGCACCTGTTGCTTCGTGACGACCTTTTCAGGAACGCACTTCCCGTAGGATTCCATGTACACCGCACGGTCAGCTTTCACGGCTTTGCTTTCCCCGACGAATTTCGTGTCCATGTCGTCGATAATGTGTTGAATCTGCGTAACAATCAAGTACCCAAGCGGGTCTCGACCCATCACAATTGCTTCGTCCCCGGGCTGAAACCCGGTATACGGCTCCAAGAACGTGACCGTGTCACCCTTCGAGATTGTGCGCCCACACTTGCGATACCACACGAACGCGACGTTCGGCCAGCCCTTCACCCATGCATAGCTGCGAAGCTGCGGGTCGAGCACTGAATACTCTGGCACATCCTTGCCCGAGGTCTTCTCATCTATGATGAGCGGCTCGAACGTATCCTTGATTTGTGCGACGATGTCGATATAGGACGTGAATTCAAGTCCTGCCAACTTAGTACCGGGGAACACTTCGAAATTTGTTTCAACTTGGAAACTATCTTGTGGGTTAGTGATGACGTAAGGAAAGGTCGGGTACTTGATTGCATAGAGTTTCACCATTTCCTCACCCGTGAGGTTCAGACGATTCCAGTCGAGGTCAGTCTTGTTGTACTTATACGGCTTGTCTTTGGCTTCGTCCCAGCGGCGGTGAAACTCGGCGACCGCTGCAGCGACATCCATGCCGCGCTGGTGGTAGAACTGGACAGCTTGTTCGACCGCGATACCGAAGAACTTGGCTGCGCCTTCCTGTTTCTCAGACCAGCCTTGCACCCGCTCAAGGTAGTACTTGCGGGCGCAGTAGTTGAACGAGTCAGACCCGCTATACGAGTGGCGGGTGACGTAGTACCCCTTCGAGTTGATGTACAGATGCGGTTTGCTCATTTGACCTCCGATATGTGCGAAGTGCCCATGCACTTTTTGCGACGTTCGATGCGTTCCTTTGCGAGTGCTTTTTCTTCGGGAGTGCCCGCCTTTGTGGCGGCTTTCCATGACGATTTATACTCGCAGTATTGAGGCTCCGTGTAGTCCCCAATCCACTTGCAGAAAATCAGTTTGGGTTGAACTTTGGCGCGGGCGAAAGACCCCTTGCCGCCCCATTTCTCGCTTCCAGTTAAGCCGACACCGATGTGGTTTTTTGTGCTCCCGAAAGTTTCGCCCGCGAACACCCAGTTATCCGCTCGGTATAAAGAGCCGACGCGCTGCCGTCCATCCTCCAATTCCTCGCGCAGCACGAATGTTTCAAATCCATACGGCTTGACTCCGTACAAATACTCCCAGTACCCCACAACGGTTTTTCGCCACAATGCTAGACAGCGGGTCGCTAGGTTTCGCTCAGGGCACTCAAGTCGAAAAACAGTGTTGTCTATAATTCCGTTTAGCACTTGTTCCCTGTTATTTTGGTTGATACCGAAAAAAGTATCTCGAACTGCCGTGGCATAAACAGCGCCGCCGCCTGATATCGCTCCGACGTTTTTCCCCCGATACCAAATTAAGAAATGAATTTGTTGTCCGTGGTGCCCGCGCGGCATTCCTTCTTTTTTTGACAGAGGGCCCAATCGAGACCGCTCTAACTCGGATAATTTGTCGAGGGCGAGCATTTTCTCCACGTAGTGTCTTTTCTCAAACTCAACGATATCAGAGGAGCTACAAAAAGTCAAGTAAAGTTCAGGCATCATGGTAGTTTTGTTGCGCAGATTTCAGCAATTTGTTGGTACACCTCGACCTTGGCTTTTTCGATCACCGTTAAGTCCGCCGAGTGTTGAAACGAGTAGGTTGCAAATTTTGCAGCGTAATAGCCATACGGCTGCATCACAATTTTAAGAACAAAGGCGTCGAGCGCGGATTCGAGCGCGGTTTCCTTCGGGGTTTTTGGTTTGGGGGCGGGTTCTTTGCCGAGCACCTCATCGACCGCCGTCTTCACCTCTTTGACCGTAGCGGTCTTAAAGTCAAAATCAGCCGCCACCGTTTCTTGCTGCTCAGGTGTTAGCCGCGATAATTCCACGGCTTGGGCGAGAGACGGCGGATTTTGTACGGATATCCGTACAACCACACTCGCCGCATGAATATAGTCGTATGCGGTCTGTCGAGAGAATCCCCATTGCTTTTCGCAGTACTCCTCGAAGGTATTGTACTGCGGTTTATAAAGACGGCTGCTTTGAATCTCGGTCAGGGCCGCGCCGACCGCCGCATAATCTGCCTGCCCGGTCCGAATAGCGGTCTCTAGGTGGGCTAAACGCGCCGAAGAATTGGAGCGAGAGGACGAGGTGCCAACCCTGTCTTTTCCCGAGTGGACCTCGGGCGTAATTTGTGGCATATACGACTCCCGCAGCCCCGATTTGTGTCGGGGATATCTATCTGCCGAAACGAAAACCGTGCTGTTCAATCAAGTACCAAATGTAGTCGTTGTCGTTCAAAATTCCACGACCGCCGTCATACACTCGGGGTTTCGCATCGGCGGGGAAATTAGGCTCGAAGTCGCCTAGTTCAAACGTAATCATCATCTCATCTCCCCACTTATCGTCCTGCTCCGAAATCAAGACACCGTGCGTGTCACGAGTCAGGCGTTCCCCCGTGAGTGCTCGATATCGACTAAAAAACTTGTCCTCGTTTCGCACTTTGACGTACATGCGGTTTTCAAATTGACGAAGTAAATTCACAAACTGTTGACCGTCCCCACTTTTGAGGTACTGAGCGATTGGATTCCGCTCGACCTTAGTGACCGTAAGCGTGGGGTTGACGACCCGAGCGTCCTTCCGAGCCTCGACCTCGTTTGCTGCCTGAATGTCACGGCTGACTCGCTTTCCTGAACCCAATGGAAACTCGTAAGATATTTCGTACGTCGGCATTTTGTCCTCTCCTGACCACATCGTCAGGATGCCATCAACCCACGACACCCGTCAATAGTACGATAGTACCAGCCAAAAGTCAAGCCTTTTTCTCGCTCCGCTGGCGCTCAGCGTTCCAAGTGTACTCCCCGCCATGAAACTCGTCTTCATGCCTGCCGTATAGTTTGTCCATAATCCAGTCAGCGAACTCCCGAAGATAATATTTATGCGTCTTACCTGTTCGCAGATTCTTTACCACAGTGTACGGGTCCTGACGGTCTGGATGGTTCTTTGCCACGAATGCGGGGATATGCAACAACCGACCTAGTTGCTCAGTACATGCATGGGGCTTGTCGTCAATGCTGACCCTCTGGTCTTGAAACTCCTCGAAAATCGCCAGAGGTACAGGTGGGCGGCAACGCAAACACCAGTAGACCCCATCCGCGTCAATCATTCGGCACCGAGGGTCGTGCCCGTCGCTAGACCCCTCACCAATTCTTCTCTGCCACTCCGATAGCATGCTTGGTCTTCGTCCCGTTCGTTCAAACCGATTGATGCTCATTGTTCTCTCCTACGCAAAAAGTTTGTGCTGCCCTTCAATCCGTTCTACCTCTTCCGCCTTCGCCCGCAGCGCGTCGAGAATATCTTCCGAGATGTACTTCCGCAGGAACGGCGACGGCGTGCCAGAGAAGGACACCCGCAGATAATCCTTTGGGCGGCTGATAGCGACTAGGTAGATACGCTGCTCTTCTCTCGGGTCCCCATTCTTGTGCGGCATGCCGTTCGCTTTCACTCCTATAACGTAGACGTTCTTGTACTCCGACCCTTTGGCCTGATGCACAGTCGAGATTGTGACGCCCTTCGGGTCATTGCGCCGGTGCATCATCTTGTTGGCGTAGTCCGTGAAATCCTTCGTGCGCTTGAAGTCTTTTCCGATGACTCGCAACGTCTGAAGATTCTCCAGCGCGTCATTATCGCGCTCAGTGCGGTCGGCCACAGCGTATTTGCTTTCGAGGTGCGGCAACGTGAGATTGCACGCGGCTTCGACCGATAGATTCGGGAAAAATTTTAGAGCGTCGATGGCCTTACGTATCTCGTTCTGTTTCCAGAAACCGGATTTGCCGAGCAAGTGATACTTGATGCCATGTTTGTTGCATGTGCGCTCCAGCAAACCGACCATGCGGTTCGTCCGAGCGAGGATAATACTCTGCAACGGGTCCGCCTGCGCTAACTTCACCGCCGATTCCGCTTCGTCATCCTCATTCCAATACATCTTCAGACCAATAGGTTGACCTTCTACGTCTCGAACTGCCGTCATCTTGTTCAGCAGTTCTTTTGGCGCGTCATCAGGCGCGTTTTCTCGAACAAACTTTACGATAGTTCGCGTGCTACGGTAGTTCTTCCCGAGGTAGAAGTACTCGCCGCTGGGAAACCACTGCTTGAAGTTCGTGATGTTATCCGGCTTCGCTCCACGGAAACCGTAGATGGCTTGGTTCGGGTCGCCGACGACAGTGATGTTGCCGTGTTTCTCCGACATGAGTTGCATCATACGCCACTGCAAGTCATCCGTGTCTTGTGCTTCGTCCACAATTAGATATCGAGTCTGCCAGCGAGCACGAGCGTCGGGATTCTGCTCTAGCAAGTCCACCGCGTCGCGGAGCATGCTGTCGAAATCCATCCATCCTTCTTCGGCTCGCACGCGCTCGTATTCCGCATATGCACTCGTGAGACCGTAATCATACTCGCCTGCCCCGGGGTTCGATGTATTCTCCCGGCGCATCTTCGCAATGAACATGTCGAGCACTTTATAATCGAGTCTCCACTTGCGAGTCAGCTTCGACATCAGACGGTGCCGCTTTTCTGGCTCGACCGGCTTGCGTTCGGTTTCCGAGCAGATCGCATACCCCAAGCTATGGAAGGTCGAGACGATGCCGCTAATACCGACACGCTTCGAGAGTGTTTCTGCCATTTCCTTGCTGAAAGTAACCGCACGAATTTCTGAAGGTAAAACGCCGCCCCGAAGCAACTGAAGAATAAACTCCGTCATCGTGGTTGTTTTTCCTGAACCGGGACCACTTATTACACATCTCGCCCCCGTACGGTCATTCAGAATCGCCTGTTGATCGGGGTCTAAACCACTCATGTGCCCTCCGCAGTCAATCGTTCTTGTTTCAAGCGACGGCCAACTAGCATCATTTCGTCGTATGTTAAACACGCCCCTTTAACTCGATTGCAGCGTTTGCAGCATACAACGAGATTGTCTCGAACGTACCCAATCGCGTTGTTTTTTCGATCAAGGTTATAGGCATTCGATTTTCCCTCCGCGAATATGTTATGCTTCGTCCAAGCGACCTCCCCGCCACAATAGTGGCATTCGATGATAGCAGTAAACGCAAGAAACTCGTCGAACGTTAGTTTTACTTCTCGGTCTGACCGACGAGCGGCAGATAAGAAATACGTATAAAGCGCCTTGAACGGCGCGCGTTTTTTCTTAGACCTGCAACTAGAACAACCTGCACTTTTAATTGACCCGGACCCTCTTACTGGTTTCTTTGCGCCGCAATCACAAACGCATGTCCATAACAAATTTCCATGTTGGTCCTTCCCGCTAAATCCGAGGACGGTCCAGAGACCAAAACGCCGACCCGCTAAGTTGATTCTTTTAGTCATTGATGTATCTATGTATCGTGTGAAAAAAGTGCTCCGGGTCGAACTTGGGTGCCATTCGCCGATGCAAGAAGTGCCAACCGACCCAGAGCGCGAGAAATGAAACCTCAACGCCGACGCCTTGACAAAATCCTATCCACATGTAGCGAAGGACGCCCATTAAAAGTCAATGTCGTCGTCGGACGGTGCAAAGCCGCCCGCGTCGTCTGGTGCTTGCTGTGATGTGCGGGTTGTCGCCTTGTTCTTCGCCGCCGCAGGCTTCCCCGTCGGCTTCGCATCCCCGTTGCTGTTGGACACCAGCCCCTGCAGGTTGCTCACGACGACTTCAACCGTATACTTCACGGTGCCTTCCTTGTCTGTCCACTGGCGGGTCTGCAATCGCCCCTCGGCGTAGATCAGATCGCCCTTGTGAATATACTGCCCGATAAATTCCGCCGTCTTGCCCCAAGCAACGAGATTATGCCACTCCGTTTTCTTCTGCTTCTCGCCGCTCTTGTCCTTGAACGACTCGTCGGTCGCCAGCGTGAAATTTGCGACCGCCTGCCCGCCGCCCGTGTATCGAACTTCGGGATCACGCCCAAGCCGACCGACAAGAATTGCTTTGTTGACTGACTGTCCCATGGTGGTGCCTCCTGTTATTTTGTTCGTCAAAACCCCCCGAAAGCGGGGGGTTCGTTACTTCGTTTCGATGCCGTTCACTTTGTTGATGAGCTTCGCAAGACCCTTCCAACCGGTTTCGAGTTGAATCGCAGAGTCAACCCGGGCGAAGAAGTCATCCCACGCCGCCTTCGTGACTTGACTGGGGTCCGCCGCCTTCGTAATGTGGAGCAGGAAGACGCGAAGTTTGATATGTGATGGTAACTTGTTGCTGGCTCTCAAGTTGCCCTTGTTCTGGTCCGCTAAGTCGTCCCCAAGAGCCTTCCACTTCTTGCGGATTATCTCCATCTCAGCCTCGGTCGGCAATTCCGTGGACGTATCATCCCCGGGTTCACGCCCAAGGGCCGGTGTGGCATCGGATACAGCCGCCGCCGAGGTATTCATCGCCGCAGTGGGAGCAGAAGCCGCATAGGTCGTAGACGTAGGCTGCGTAGTTATGGGCTTGCTGGCCTCTGGGGCTTGCGTAGGGCGTTCAGCAGCCGCCTTGGGCTTCGGTGCCACCCTTGGGGCTGGCGCAGCGTGCTGAGCCTCCCTGTAATCAGGCATGTCATCCACAGAGGTGGGACGGGAGGTCTTAGCCCCTTCGTCCACAGTTTCGTCGGCTTCGGGGTCTGCCTCGTCGGGAATGAGGAAGGCGTTCTTCAGGGCGTACTTGATAGAACCTGTTTGGGCTTTGTAGCCTGCCTTGTCGCCCGTATCGGCGCTAGTGCCGAGACCGCTGGCGGTCAAGGTCTCAGCGGAGTCCAAATCGTGGAAGACGATAGAGCACTTGACGTTCACCGCCGAGAACGGAGCGTTCGGTGCTTTCTCCCGCGCGATGGTATACGGTCCCCCGACGAAATCGAAGTTAATTTCGGCGTAGACTCGCTGATCAATGAGTTGTTTTCTAACCGCACGCACCACATCAACCGCTTTTACGAAGTCGTACCCCTGCGATTTATTATGCCCGCCCTTGTCAATAAATTCAACGGCTTCATAGACTTTGTGAAGTTTTTCTCTGAGTGTCATTTCTTTCTCCCTAGAATCCGTTCTAATTCGCCAGATAGGACGTACATGTTCGTGAGCCACATTTCTAGCACCGACGCCTTGACCGTAATCTTCCGATCAGCAAAATCCCTGTCGTTCTCCGCAAGGCGTTTGCGGATAGCCGCCGTCAAGGCATTGGTGTCAGTTTCAAGAAGGGGATTGAATTTCACGGCAAGAGTGCTATCGGTATTCGGGTTCGTGAACATCAAAAGGTCTTCGCCTGCCATAATCGCGGTCTGAATGCCACAATACTCTGCGCCTGCCAATTTCACAATCTCGCGGAGTCGTTTGACGAATTCCACCTCGCAGGCGGACGGTAGGTCTACATGGAATTTTGACTTCGATTGCTCACTGCTGCTCATGGTTTCTCCATAGTACTTCAGTACTCCCCAAAAGTCAAGCCCTTTTTCAAAACTTTAGTACTATTGCATTCCAATCTCGCATGTGAGACAATGGGTTTGGAGGCAAGACCAGTGATTACGACAAAAGAGTTCGCCGGGGACCCACTGAAACACGGGTTCTGTGCCCTAACCGAGTTCGCCGCCTGCACGATTTGCGGAAGACCCAAGTCCGAGCACGATAGAATTGTTGCAAAGAACCGCATCCTCGGTATGGGATACGGGGGCGACCCCGACCTCGACTCGGTTAAAGTTCGAGGCGGCTTGTGGGAGTACGCGGAGAACATTTGTGCGGACCCCGCAGACGATGGCCGCGAGGTTACCCTCATCCGTAGGCTTACGGGTCGCTCTGACGACTGGTACCGAGACGCCATCGAAGTCGCTCGTCGAAACCGAGGAGCGGAAGAACGCCATACGTGGGAGGTCGAAATCGAGTTCGCCCTGAAAGTAGGTGCCATGTGAGAACCGCCAATCTCCTCGAATGCCCGACATACAAACTCGAAGACCGCAGAACCATCCTTCTCCGGGTTCTCGGTGCTTTGCTCACCGACCCCGACTGCCGCTATGACTTCAAGGGCGGCTGGCGACAACTGACCGCCGATGAACACGGCAATTGGGAAGCCCGCGAGTTACTTATCCAACTCATTCACACGTTCCCCGTGCCGACTGACTTCGGGGGATAGGGCATCTGGTTTCACTTGTGGTAAACAGGTCCGCTATACCCATCTGCACCCAAAAGCATCCCGGGTGCCCAATCTGGTACAACCGTCATACAGTATATCAAATCCTCAAGACGAAGTCCAAACATATCGTCATTGTCTTCAGTTGCCAATTCATCATGGAACATTCCAAAAATCTGGAACCCCATGGCGTCGGCTTCGAACATTCCATTGAGCAAATCATCGCGGGACATCGCTTGAATTGCGTTCTCGCAAATCTTGCCGCCGTACGTCTTGACCCGACCCCACTTGTGCTTCTGCTTTTTCCGCGAGCCGTCGGCTTCTTCGGACGCACTGTGCTCGATGCCGTCGTAGTAGATGGTCTGCACGGCGTACGGCAGTCCAGTTTTTTTGCTGGTGCGTTTCTCCTCTTCGATGGTAGCGTTCAGATAGTGCAGTGCTCGCCCAGATGGGAGCACCATCCGAATCATGTAGCCACCGCCTTCGATTTTTTGCCGCTGGAATTCAATGACGCATTGCTTGCCCTTCGTCGGGTGCTCAATCCATTCGTGGTTCTTCTTGTCCCACGTAACTTCGCCGACTCGAATGCGCCCGCCGCGCTTGAGGACTTGTTTGAACGCTTCCTCTAGGTCATCCCAGAGGCGAACAACTTCGGTATAGGTCGCTCGGAAAATCTTCACGGCTTTGTGCGCCAATTCCTGTGGCATATCAACGCCGCAGACGTTCTTGGCGTATCCCCACAACCCGCCACGAACTTCATCCTTGTTCTCGTTGATGTACAGTTCGCCGCCGCCGAGACCATATCCGCCGCCAAGCACCCCGGGCTTCGAGTTCTGGCGTTCCTCTTCGTTGCCCGACTCGAAGGTCGCCAGCATCTCGGCATACGTTTTGTTGTATAGGTTCGTGCCGAATGCAAGATAGGGGCAGCGGTGCTTGTGCCCGCCGCATTTCGGGCAGAGAAACGGACCAATCAAATCTTCTACGAGGTACCCGCACTTATTGCAGGTACGAAATACATCGAGAATCGCTTTGCATCCTGCCGCCCATCCGAGTTTACGGTTTTCGATGGCGTTCAGGTCGGCGACATTGAGTTTCTTTCCCGGCTTCGCTTGGAACAAGCTACGCATGAGGGTGATGACTAATTCGACGGGCGTGACTGATTTCTTTTTGTCGGGGATGTCCATAAACTCCCGACAAATCGTATCGTAGTCTTCCGCCATCACGAGGTCGATAGCATGCTGCAGGTTTTTCTTGACGCCCTTCTCACCCCTCGACATGTTCTGAACTTGCACCGCGCTGTCCGTGTCGTCCGTCTTCCCTGCCGCCCACCGACCAGTGCGCGGCGCAGCCATATATTTGAACTGATACCGCAGCCGGTCGTCTTCCGATAGTTGCGACAAGAACCGAATTAGTTTTTTGTACGATGATTTTCGAGCCGCTTTGCGGAGCGTAAGAACCGTGCGAGCCTCGGGAGTCAGCTTCGACTCCTTGTTGTCCAATTCGAGTGTCACGTACTTCGCATTTAGCGAACCCCACGCATACCCTCGCGTGGACAACCACTCTTTCACTTGGTCATCGGAATTGGGATTCTCCAGCCCTGTCAGTTTCTTCAATTCAACCTGCCGCTCCCCGATGAACCGCTCGGCGATGCGCAACATCTTCTCGGCCATCTGCCGATTCCCGGGCATGCCAAACTCGTTGATTTTCTGGTCGAGCAGCCAGCCGCGCCATTCAATCTCGGGGAACGGCACTTTCACCATGCGATACCACAGGTCGCGCTCAGTTCGCACATCTTGGCGACAGTATTCCACATACTCGGCAAATTCCCGAGGATGGCTGTTGTGGTCTCGAAACAACGGCAGCGGAGGACCGAACAGCGCCATGTGGACTGCGGGGTTTTCTTTGAACTTGAGAAGTTGTTTTTCGTTCACGGGATGACAAAACATTTTTATGAGAACCGCGCCTCGGGGGTCTTTTCGTTCCTTCATCTTTAAGATGTTTGCAACGTCTTCGAGTTTCCCCGGCAGCGATAGGTTGTGCGCTAAAATTATCGGGTCGCGGAATTGTTCGAGCGGCACAAACCACTCGTCGTGAAGATACTTTGGCACAAGTACGCGACGCGTGATGTTGTATTCAAACGCAGAGTGCCACGCAATCTTCATGACGGCGGGATTGCGAAGAGCGTCTATGAATTTTGTCGGCGGGGGTCCGAGATGGGGAAGCCACACTTCTAGTTCCTCGTGGTTCAGTGCCCACGCCATACACGAAATCCCAGTCGAGGGGTGCTTTGCGTAGTTGTCCAAGCCGACTTCTTTCAGGTCAGCAAGAGAGAATGTTTCGTAGTCGAAATGGAGGAAATCCACGCTTTGCCTTTAGAAGTTGATGACGTTCTCTTCGTACGACCGTCTTGCCATCAGTGCGAACTTCGCATCTTCCCACGTTGCGAAGTGACGGATACCCGGCTTGTTGCGAAATCCCGCAGGCAAGTGATGAAAGACATTCTCTTTGGTCCCGACTACGAAGATAGTCGTTCCTGCCTTGTATGCGTAGCCCATCTCGAAGTGGCGTCCGCCTCGACTGCTGGACCGCAATGTAGCATCTACCAACTCCGCGTCCGACGGGACAAACTCCACGAATACGTCGCACGCTTCGATGTCGTCAATGTCGGCAGTCGCCGTTTCTTCGTGGTACGCGTCCGAGATATCCTTCATCTCGACGTTGTGCGGCACCGTTTCGTCAATCCATCGAGACGTAACCTCGATGCCAAGCGCCCGCAACTCCGCTGCTTGCGCCTTCCGGGTCTTAATTGTAGAAAACATCCCTGCAAGATACACCTTCATTGTTAGTCTCCTACTTACTTTCTTCCTTGTCCACTCTCGCACCTCGGGCCATCGGAGCACCCTCGGCTTCCAGTTCGAGTTGCAGAATCGCCAGAGCACGCCACACCATCTTCGCGGAGTGCCGCACGCCATCGGCGTCAATACCGCCGCGCTCCATGTAGTGCCGAATGATTGTGTCCGCTTGGTCCGTGGACTTGCCGCGAGACCAATGCAGCGGTTGACCGGGGTTGTGTTGCTGGTTGCCGATGTAGGAAACCCGGGCGACTTCCGCAAGTGCGGCTGGAAAATAGTCCAACACTCCCGTTCCTATCGGATATTTCTTTCGTTCACCAGCTTCAGTCGGCAGCAGCAATTTCTTCTCGGTCATGGTTTATCCTTTTTGAACAGTTGACTACGCAATTCCACTTCAATCTTGCTTGCAATGTCGGGATGCTCCACAAGGAATCGCCGAGCGCCGTCAAATCCTTGCCCCAGCCGCTCCCCTTTGTACGAGAACCATGAGCCGCTCTTCTCCAGCACGCCCTGCCGAGCGCCGATTCTCAGGAGGTCCGCTTCGTGGGATACCCCGAAGCCGTACAGAAGTTGAACTTCGCACTCCGTGTACGGTCTTGCCAATTTGTTTTTGACGACTTTGATGCGCGTGTCCGCGCCAATGGCTTTATCGCCGTCTTTGATAATCTGAATCTTGCGAATGTCGAGCCGCACCGAAGCGTAGAACTTCAGCGCCCGCCCGCCAGTAGTGGTTTCGGGGTTCCCAAACATCACGCCGATCTTTTCACGAATCTGATTGATGAAAACCAGAACGGTTTTCGTGTTGTTCGTGATCGCCGTCAGCTTCCGAAGCGCCTGCGACATCAGTCGCGCCTGCAAGCCCATCTGCGGCTCCCCCATCTCGCCTTCAAGTTCAGCCTTCGGCACCAGCGCCGCGACCGAATCAACCACCACGATGTCAACTTTGCCCGAGCGAATCAGCGCTTCGGTGATTTCAAGCGCCTGCTCGCCGTTATCGGGCTGCGAAATGAGGAGATGGTCAACATCCACACCCAGTTTGCGAGCGTACACGGGGTCCAGAGCATGCTCCGCGTCAATAAATGCCGCGACGCCGCCGAGTTTCTGTGCTTCGGCAATCATGTGGAGGGTAAGTGTCGTTTTGCCGCCCGACTCGGGACCGTAGACTTCTATGACGCGCCCGCGAGGGATACCGCCGATGCCCAAAGCCTCGTCCAGCGCGAGCGAAGAGGTGGGGATCACGTCCACGGGGGCAAACTTCTTGCTGCCGAGGAGCATGATTGAACCTTTGCCGAACTGCTTTTCAATTCCCGCGACAGCGTCGTCGAGAGAACCGCCGATTGTCTTAGAATCCTCTTTGCTCACAGTTTTTCTTCCGCCCTCCAGGCGCTCTCGAACATTGTGATGATGGTCCGTTTGCCGTTCGCGTACGTCACGATATGACTGTGCGTCCACGAACTGGGACCGTGGTTGTAGCCCATCCGAAACTCCGTGCTCGTCCCAGCGACGTACAGCCCGTCCCAAATGCCCGCGCTGTGCGAGTGCCCGACGTTTGATCGACGACCCACCTTCGCCAGCGAGGCAGGAGACCCGTGTATGCCGTTCGGTCCAAGGTCGCCGTGCAGCCCGCACTCCAGCCGCTTGTTGCAAATCAAGAAAGACTCGTCCAGCCCGAGGAACTTCGCAGGGATTGTCCAGTCGCCGTGATTTCGTAGCAGGTATTCAAGCACATTCAGGTCGGAGCCTTCGCGAGCCGCCTTGTAGCGAGCCGCGTTCCCCGCGTGATACAACTCGGCGTTGCGTGCGTCGTCAATCTGCGGATTGTAGTTGTCCAGCCAACGATCTAGCCAGCGGTCGTGATTGGAATTCACGATGACCATCTGAGTGTTGTTCCGATGGTAGACCGCGAGCACACGCGTGCTGATAATCAGTTCCTGTTGGATGACAGTCAGCCCGCGCATTGCGTTCTTGAACCGCTCCATCGGCTTGCGCTCACCGTGATGGTTGACTGAAGCCCCTTCAATCAGATCGTGAACGAACTGGTATTTGGGTTTCAACACATCAAGCATACAGTTCTTAACCTGCGCCGAAAGGTCAAGCACCGTTCGGTCAATGATCGTCGCGTGAATGTCTCCCCAGGTGATGGCTTCAACCCGATGCCCATCGGTGACCTTGCCGTTTTGAACCTTCAGCGTCAGGTCATAGAAAGTGCCCGTGTCATCCTCGGCATCCAACTGCCGCACCTTCCAAATCCCGTCCGAATCCACTTCGACAATCAATCCGCCATACGTGTGATGAAACTCAGCGGTCAAACCTGCACGCTTCTGGATGTAGTTGCGCTGCGTCACAGTGCCTGTGGTGTAGTTCAACTTTGCGCCGCTTCCTTGAATTGACGCGATGCTGCGCATAGAAATCTTTGCATGCGGAAACACAGCGGACTGCCGCCCCGAGTAAGTCTCTAGTCCAGCTAACGGGTCCGAGGCTGTAGGGATAATGTTCATCTCGCCGCACCATACTAGACCCAAACCAAGTTGCACCCGCTCATCGCTGATGTAGTCTGCTACCTGCGGGTCGTACCACAATTCTTTCTCCCCGCCCTTATACTTACCCGCCTTAACAGAAAGTTCTCCGTACGAGTTTTGGTCGTACGAGAATGTCCCGACGAGAATCTTGGCGTCGTAGTACTTCGCCAACGCTAGAATGTTCTCCCACACTTTCTTGTGGACGTACGTGTTGTTCTGTGCGGAAGTCAAGATGTAGCGTAGAACCTTGCCGTCTTCGGGCAATGCCATCGGAACTACTTTGGTGCCCGTAGTGGACCCAGCCGCAATAGGCTTTTTACCCAGACCCAGTTTACTGATATGTCTTCGAACGGTGCTACGTGCGGTTCCCAAACTGCGGGCAGCTTCCGAAACATTCCCGTTGGCTGCTTTGAATGCAACTGCCACTTGCTTGTCAGTTACCTTCGACATGTAGTCTCCTCTTGCTCAAATTCTGCCTCCGAGACCGCGTGTTTATTTGAGTAAGGCTCCCATGGTGATAGCCGTGATGACAACGCCCCAGAAGGTACGCTTGCGACCCTTCGCAGCTTCTTTGTCAACCCGAACGTCACACGCCGCGTTATCCGCCTTGATAGTCTGCACCAGTTCTACCTTGTCCGCCGCGATGACTTGATTCGCGGTGTCCAGTTCCTTCGTCTTGTCGTCGGTGATGGTCTGCTGTGCATCCAACTGCTGACTGAGATTGTTCACATCGCTCTGTGCTTGCCTCAACAGGTCCAAATCAGAAATAACGATATGACTCACGTTTAAGTCCATCGTGAGAAAGTCTCCGTTGGTCGTCACTTCCGTAGGATTGGTGCCCGTCTGCAACGTGAGACGTGCCGCTGTCGATTTCGCATCGAGCGTCGCATCCGTGGCAACTTGCTTCGCCGTCGCCGCCCGCTGAGTCGCCATCTGCTGGACTAGAGTCTGAATGAGAGCCGTTTGCTGTGCGTCCCGAACCATGTCGTCCGAGTGTTCCTTCGCCAACTCAGCGACGAGCGCCGCCTGCGCAGCGGTGTCAACGCCTTCCTTCTGAAGCTGTGTCGCGGCGACCCGAGCGTCGTGTTTCTCCACGAGGCTTTCAAACAGGGCAATGCCGCCGATGATGCTCCCGGCAATCAAGGCGACAGCGAGCAGGACCATAATGACGTGCGCCTTAATCCATGTGATGTCGTTCTCAATTTTGGTGATTTCTGAAACTGGTTTCGCTGGGGTTGCGGGTGCTGCAACTTCGGTCATAAGACCTCACTATGTAAAAACTGCATGGCTGGCGTCCCCGCTGCATGCATCACGAGTGACGCCATACCACTGTCCGATAGTACCAAAGTACCGAGTCCGTGTCAAGGTCTATTTAGGGAATTATATAGTTAACTCCCTACTTTTGACTTGTCGGGCACAAGTTCAATTTGCTTGAAAACATCTGGGTGCGTGTCTGCCAAAACGTCTGTCCGAGCAGGTAGGAGAGCCAGCACATCGTCTAAGTGCAGGACCTCTCGCAAGTTCGGGGATGGGTCGTTCGGTTTCGTCACGGCAACTTTACCGTTGCAGTAGTCGTTCCCAACGACGGCGTCATACAAAATACCAACCACGGGTGCCGCATAACCCGAGAAAAGAACTACTTTGTCTCCGTTCTTTGCTTCGCGTCCGTTTCTGTAGTGCATGTTATCTCCTTTGTTCCCTTGCGGGAGTCATCTATATAATTCCCCTATTTAAGCCGCCGCTTCAGGTACGCGATGATCGGCAGGAGGTTATCCGGGTGCCGCGTCGCGTCAAAAAACTTCTCAACGAAACCTAACCCCCTATTACACTTCCAGCATAAAAGGGCACGAATCGACCACGGCATCATTACTTTTTTCACCTCGGCGAGCGCCGCCGCCTTCGTCTCTGCCGACCGTGTAATATATACACGGTTTTGTTCGTCAAACCCGCTAGCAATCCACTTGCCAGTTAGCAAGTCGCCCGCCGTTCGACGGAATGCTGCTACGCGGAAGTGGAAGTGGTCTAAACAAGGGGGTCCGAAGGCGTCGAGCGCCCCGCCACAGATTTCGCACTTGTTGTCTTGGTCTTTGGCTCGCTGTTCTCGGTCGGCGAGAGTGATACCGAATTCGCGCCGGAGTCGGAGGTCTTTGGCTCGCTCTTTTTCCGCGCTTGTTCTTGCTTTTCTAACCGCCATTTTTTGCGCTCCTCGAATCGGTCCCGGGTCATCCTGTGGACTTCTCGTTCATAATAACGGACATACTCGCCCTGCACGACCACCCATGCCAAGAGCAATAGTTCGCCCACCATTAGTGCTTGATCGAGCGTCATGCTGCCCATGGTACGCCCCTCCTCTAGCAAAGTCAAGATGTAAATTTTACACAGCAGATCGGTACTTTAGTACTATTGACGCTCGGGCAGGGTTCCTGCGATGATGACGTTGTCTGAACCGCACAGTGCGACCGTGCGGCAGGCTAAGAGAAAAAGGAAACACAATGAAAAAGCCCTTGATTTCGATGTTGTTGACGATTCTTGCAGTCGTCAGTTTTGGCATGTCAGCTAAGGCATCGTCAAACGCCAATGGTCCGTACGTGATTCTGGCGTCGAGCGAGAGTGCCCGCAACACCGTTGACGGTAATCCGCTTCAGATCACCTTCGACGTAACGCCTAGCGGCACCGTCGTGGACATCCTCTCAAATTCAGCGTGTGCGAATGCCGATTCTCAATTCACTTCGCCCACGGTGTCTTTCTCGGGAAGTGGTTCGTTGAAGACCCTCACGTTCAAGTCCCCCGTTGATGGTTCGGTGTTCACTTTCAGTCTCGCTTACGGGCAAAGCACTGGCACGTTCACAGCGACCAGCGGTGGTTGCTCGGCGGGAGACCACGGTAGTTTCTGCCTCATGGCTCAGTCGATTCCGACTGGAACATGGACCGGCACACTCGACGGCAACACTGGCAACAACAACGACCCCTCGGGATACACTGGAGCACCGGCGCTCGTTACGTTTGCCATCAGCACTTCAACGTTTTCGATGACAGGCACAACCGTGAAGATTAGCGCCAAACTCTGCACGGGTGGTCCTAGTATTGAAAACCTCACGTCCTCGGCGGCAGCGGATGCCATCGGTGGATTCTCAAGCGTGCAGTCTGGAAACGTGTACTACTTCAACGCGACAGATGGCACGAACACGGTCAGCTTCATTGGTATTCCGACTGGTGTGGACGGCAACACGAACGCGGCAGGCGACATCTACATGACCTACTTCGTCACGGGTGGCGTCTGCATCGGGTCGCAAGGCGAGGATGCTCCGTTCTCGAAGTTGGTATTGCACTCGATGCCAATTCCCCGGATGCCGATTCGCGTCAGCAAGAACATGCGGTAACATTCCCGCAGGTGTTTGGGACGGGGCGGCTCAAAGTCGCCCCGTTTTTTATTTGGGGGGCAAGAATCGACCGCGATTGCTGAGATTGGAAAGACCGCTTAAGAACGAGAGAGACAGACCACCTTGTTCAAGTTTCTTGGGGCGAGCGAATGAAGTTACTTCAGGGGTACCTTGTTCCTGATTTGCCACGGAAGTTCCGCCTCTATCTCCCCGTCCAGCGGTTCCTTTGGCGGGTGTCCCGCGAACGCCAGATTCAAATAGTTCTCTCTGGTCAGTGGAATTCCGTACTCCGCTAGCAACTGCATCGTGCCATCGGGCGGCGTAGTCCCAGATTTGATTTCGGGCTTCGTCTGCTGTGATTTTTCCGTCATTGTGTTGTCTCCAGATTGCATCTACCGCGTCGAGGTTTTCCTCGGTCTTAAAATCATCCGTGAAGACCTCGCGTATCTTCGCCCATACTGGCGATTGTAGCCTACTCGGTATGGGAATGTCAAGTTCTTTCGCTGCGAGGCGATACGCGGCGTCGTGCAGCGGATATGTACCGCTGAGTCCATGGGGACCGTTGCTGATGGTTCCAAAGTTCGACGACACGTCAGGATGCTTCCCTGACATCGGGCGCAACTGCGCCGCCGCGACCGCGTGCGTGTCAATCGTCAAGAATCGCGGGTCGTCCGGCGCGGCTTGGTTGTTGTAGAAGTTACGAACCTTGTGCCCGTAGCCGAGTTGCTTGCTGATGTTCTCGGGAGACCCGTCGCTCAAAATAGAAAGTGCCTTCTGAATGTGGTTTTGGAAACTCCAGCCCACGGCGGCGTCCGACCCATCCACATTCTTGGCGAGGCCGCGCTGCTTTCCGTCGGGACCCCATGTCTGGTACGACCGAGGATTATGACCTTCGTCGTACAACCGCAACCACCACGCTTGCTTTTCTGGCGTGCTTGCCAGTCCTGCAAGTGTTTTCCCTTGCAGAGATTTGAAAAGCGGCGCGAATTTTGCCATCGCCGGGACGCCGAGAATCTCGTCCGCTGCTTTCCGCATCTCAGGTGTGAACTTTGTGTTCTGTTGGTTCTTCCAAATGTCCGCCGTCCGCTCGGCAAGCGCCGTGTTCTGGTCCCAGTCCGTCATCGGAGACTCAACTGAGGTCACTGCCCACGCTTGGTTCGGAGTGATGCCGTGTGTCTTTGCGACATCCAGCCCGCGCTCGTGAGCGCCGACTGGGTACCATTGCTCGTTGTACGCAATCTCCGCAGGCGTCAACTTGTGGTAATTGAATTTGATGTTATCTGCGGCGTGCCGAATGTACGCATCGGCAGTGGTCTGAGCATCGCCTTCGGGTTTCACAAACCCGGGGATGTCCTGCACTCGCTTCACCATCTTCTCGACGTATCCGGGCGCAGCCTTCGCAGCCTCCATATCCGAAATGAGCGACTGATTCGTGTGGTCTTCGATAGTCTCGCCCTTCACTGTTCGAGTCGGCACGCGAGTACTCACAGTAGGTGACTCAATCGGGCGTGCTTCGTTCTTCAGGAAGATTTCGCCTTCGCCGCCGTCCTTCAAATGATAGATAGCTTCCTGCCCGTGGTGGAAACCCAACCGCACAGCTTCCGCTCGGTCGGGAGTGGTTTTCACAACATCGAGGACGTGTGTCTTGGCTGCCTTGTTGTTCCAAGTGCCGAGGCTTTCCGTCGGCTGCGACAGAAGATCGTCGTTCTTCTTGGCGTATTGCTGCACGACTTGAGGCTTCAATTCCCCCGAAACCGAGAGACTGCGGTCAGGATGTATTGCGACGGCGTATGTATCGGTGCCCATCATGTTCTTGCCCTGCGCGATATTGTAGGTGGACCCACCAGTGGTGTTGTGCAAGTCCACAATCTGCTGCCATGGACCCTTGCGGGCTTCGACGGCACCCGACACGCCTGATTCTTTCTGAGCGTCCCGTATGACGCGTTGTAGCCCATCCATGTCGTGAACATCTTTCGCGCTTGCGCCCCCGGGCTGCGCCCAGTCCGGGTGAATCAAATCAATATCGACCTGTCTGCCGTCCGCTAAAAGGGGTAAAACCCGGTCCAACTGGTCGTGGGTCGGAGGGTGATTCGCCGAAATCATCAGCCCGAGATACTTGGACCGTGGAATATCAATCACGCGCATCGCCCCGGTTTTCATCACAAAGTCGAAACGTGGATTCGAGTTGTGCGCGGACTGGACGCCGGGAATCGACGCAATATCCCCATGGTCTAGTGTGCGCGTGGCTTGACCCTCGGAGAAGTCGAGCATGCTCCCGTCAAGCCCGACGTAGCCCGCCTTCTTGATGTCGTCCGTGGTGCCGTATTGTTTTACAGCCTGTGCAAAGAGATTTACGCCTTTTTGGGTGAAGAGTTTTCCTTGGGCTTCCCCAGTGTCTTCTCCCGTATCGCCTGCCGCACCTCTTCCTGCGTCTCCGGGCTTAGCTTCTGGAACGACTCCACCATCTGCTGCATTATCTCTTTCAACGTCGCCATGTTTTTGTGCCTCCCACACTTGTCTGACTTGCCGAAGTAAATCTTGAACCCGGTCCTCGCTCTGCAAAAGGGCTTTCGAGAGACCGTCCTCTCGCACTGCCGACATCTGCTTCACTATACCATTAACGGCGGGGTCTGACCAGTCTTTTCTTAGTGTCGTTAACGTACTGTCAATCCCGCCTTGAATTTCTTTTGGCGTTAAGCCCATCGCCTTCCCGAGTTGGTGAAGTACCCGAACGTCGCCGTAAGCTGACCCGGACTCGGAGTTAAAGGGAATGCCGTGAATTTGTTCCTGACTCACCGCTCCCGCTAAGTAAACGCGAAGGGCTTTTGTCCAGTTATCCTTCAACGCCTGAGCGGAAAAATGAAACCTGCCGGGTTCCGTTTCGGTAACCCCCGGGAGTTGTCGGAAGACAGGACCAAAATCAGTTGCCCCGGCTGCTCCCGCGCTCACGCCCGGGTGGAGCGGGCTATGAACAACAAGCCCATCTGTAGGCCACCCGACACGCGCAGCTTCAACTACGTGTCCGTCTTCGTGTGTGACCACGCTGTGACGTGTATTTCCTTCGGCGAGCGTCTCTTCGGGGATTACTGATTCCCATTCGGGACCATGCGTAACGCCGAGTTTATCGACATACGCCTGATGAACTTCTTCCCGAGTCTTGCCATCCAGCCGATGCTCCACATGCCCGCCGACGTAGCCGCCCGTCTTACCGTACGCTTCGCTAAGATTCACATCCTGCCCGGGCATCTGGTCACGGCGAGCAAGCGCATCCCAAAACTGCGGCTCTGGTGGTGCCTGCAAGGGTGTGGGTTTCGCTTCAAGCAGTTTCGACGCCATACCGTACAGGTCACCCGCAAACTGCTGATGGAGCGCCGGGTCCTTGTGGAAAGACTTCTCCAACACATTTTCATTGAAGTCCCCGGGAGACGCCGTTGTCATCGTCTTCCCGAGTTCGGTGTTCTCGTAGAGCGCGAGGTTGTAGATGTTCGCGTGCGAAATGATGTCACGATTGTCCTGCAAGAACTGCAGCGTGTGTGCGTACGTTTCCGCCGTCTCCCCGGGATATCCAATCAAGATGTTGGGAATCATCGTGATGTTGTTCTGCCGGAGTTTATCCACAGTCTTGTTGATAAGACTCTCCGTGGCGGGTTTGTGCATCGCCTTCAGGATGGGGTCGTTGTAACTCTCGACGCCGATTTCCACATACTTGATGCCGGATTTCGCCAGCCACTCGGATGGGATTTTTCCCAGTTGCGCCGCAGTCGTCTGCACGACGAACCCTTGAAAGTTCGGGTTCTTCTCTTTCATCCGGGTATTCAATTCCGCCAAGTCCTGATAGTTTTTCGCCTGCCCGAACGTCTTGTCATTCAGATACACCAGCTTCGAACCCAACTGTGCAATCGCGTCCGCTTGCTGAGTGATGTCGTCCGATGATGGCATGACCAATTGCTTTTCGATGGTGCAGAACGCGCACTTGTGCAGGCAGCCCTTCGACATCGTGAGGCGCGGAATCACGTCTGACCCTGCATAGTGGCGATAGTCTGCGCCGCCCCGGTACTCAACGCCCGCATCCTTCGTGAGCGATTCCATCGAGTCGTGCCACTTCACATTCGGCAGGTCGGAAAAAGTGCCGGGAGCCACGTACCCGCCGACATCAATATGTCCCTGATAGTTGGCGGCGAGGTCTCGAATGAGGTGCTTGTTCACATCCAGTGCAGAGAATGTCACGCGCCCGTACTTCGCGTCATTCAGGAATTGTTTCGCCTGCTCCATGTCTCGGACAACGTACACGTCGGCATCGGGAAAGTTACGAGCGACAAATCCGTGCCATTGTGGAATCTCCCAGAAGTCCTGCATGCGCGCATACCCCGGGCGCACGCCTGAGTAAAGTTTGTCGTAGTAGTTCGAAGCGTCGTCTTTAACTTCCGTCGCGCCCTTGTTAATCAGGTCGGAGGCGAACTGCACCATGAGTAGTCGATTCTCATTCGTCGGTGATGCGCTATTCGCCGGGTCCACGGAACGCCGCACCCATGGGTTTGTCTGGTCGCCGCTGGCCTCGTGGTATGTCGGATAAGGCTGCGTGGACGTACCGCCTTGAATTTGGGTTCGGTCGAGTTTAGGCATAGGAGCTATAGCAGCCGGAGCATCCACAGGATTGACTGTTGGTGTCGTTGCTGGCGGCGGTGTGACCATCTTGCCGCCCAGCTTCGCCATTGAATCTGAAAGAGCCGTGATAGGAACATCCGGCTTGGCGATTCGTCGTCTCGCGCCCTCAGCACCGGGAATCTCCGGCACAGATTGAGCGTGTGTTTGCGCATCTACCGCGAGAGGCTTCTGGAGCCACGTTGGAAAGCCGCCCTTCGGTGCCCCGGGCTGAGTCAAATCCATTTTGTATCCCGGCGAACCTAGCTTGGATGGAACCTTCTCAACGGCGTGTCCTTTATCGGTCAGCCTATCCCATACGCGAGCCGCATCCATGGTGGTACTGCCCTGAAGGTCGGAAGTCAGCGACGTTGCGCCAGCGGCGCGGGCTTTATCCGCCGCCTGCAAATACATCTGTTGGGCGTATCCTTTGCCCTGCAGCTTGGGGTCAACATACGAACCAGTGATAGCGGCGGTGGTGCCCTCAATTTTGTAATTGACACGTCCGACTTCTTTGCCGTTCTGCATCAACCGAACGATGTTCTGACCCGGGACGCCCGGTTTACTAGGGTCAAGGAACGGCGACGCATTCTCGACGTGTTCTATTGTGGGTTCACCTGCTGCTTTGGGTTGTAGGCTGTCAACAAAGGATTGTGCTTCGGCCCGCGTCGAGAAGTTATAGGTCCGATTTTCTGGACTGAACGCTTTGGCGGTATCAAAACTTACGCCTTGAGTCGCTGCGGGTCCTATTGTAACTTGAAAGAACGGCTCGTGAGTGGGATTAGCACTTCGGGCGTTATGTATAACCTCAAGCGCTTTGATTGGCTCTACACCGTGCCCTTTAGCGACGCTGGTTGGCAGTGGCACGCCGTGCATATCGGTGGTCGGCGGCGTCGGTTTTTCGCCTTCGGTTTCTACTGCGCTTTTTGCTTCCGCTTCGTATTGCCGAATGAGATTAAACGTCGTATCAGCTAGTCGTCCAACACCTGTCTTTCGACCGCTGGGGAAAATTCGGGTACTGAGGTCGCGTCTTTCATCTTGCGCGGGGGGAGCTACTTCTTTGCTGCCCGCCGTTTTGTCAAAAGTGATGTGGTCAGGAACTTCACCACCTTCAGCGGCGGGTGCTTTTGCTACCTGTTCGGCTGCAGTAGTCGGCGAAACTTCTGCAGGCTTCGGTGTGGGTTTTGGCTCAGTGGCTCCAATAACAGGTTCAGGTGGGGCTGGAATTTTGTTTGCGATGATTCGGCGAATCTCAGTGATAGTACCCAGATTCGTAATTTGCGAGCGCGAGTATCCGAGGTCCATCAAATCATTCACGGTCTCCCGATTCATCTCTCTGAGTGGTTCTGCGCCCTCGGGTGGTTCTGCGTCCTCGGGTGGTTCTGCTGGACGACCAAGTGCAGTTCCGCCTTCTTCACCCCCTCGTCCGCCCAAGCCGACGGTCGCTCCGACTCCGACAACGCCTGCGCCAAGAGCATGCCCCACCACACCTGCCGTGTCTCCTCGGGCTGCAGCTTCCTCTTCGCCCTTAGCTCCTGTGGGAATACCAAGCATTTCCGTTGCGGTCGTAATCGCACGATACGGCAGCGAGCGACCTTCCGCTTTGCGCAATTCCTCGCTCGTCACGACATCGACGGCTTGTTGAGCAGCAGTTCCTGCCGAGGGTCCACCAATCATTTGACCAACACCAGCAACAGCCCCACCAACTTCTTGAGCGGCAGCTTTAGCAGTTGATTTGATGGCTTGTTTTCGTTCTTCTTTTTCTTCAGGTGAGTACAGCGGGGCAGTTTCGTGATGACGTGCGCGGGACTCCCGCATTGCAGGAGTTTCATCCCACGAGCCTACGCCAGCGGGAGGCGCAGGTTGAATAGTAGGTTCCCCGCCCGCCCCGAGTTCTTCAACTGGGGGTGCTGGCGGCGGTGTTGGTATCGGCGGCGCAGTTGAGTCGGCCACAAGGTCTCCAATTACGGATTCATGACCATGAGCCGGGGGTCAATCTCACGAGCCTTGTCAATGTTCTCGGCTGGGATATCATGAACCCCGCCGTCGCTCGCCCGAACACGGTAATGTCCATCAGGAATCGGCGGATAGTGCTCTAAACCATCAACTCTCGGCGGTTGCACCAGCGGCGCGGGCTTCGCGCCCTTGCCTTGCGTCTTACCCTTCAGCGTTGAGCCGCCTTCGCCTGCAGCCTCCCCAGCCGCTTTTTCCGGGGCTGTAGCTGCCTGCGCAAAGGTCTTGAGGAGATTGGGATGGGTTTCCGCGACCTCGCGCTCCTGCGGGTCCATCTGGGCTATCCGATGGATAGCGTCCGTCACCTTGTCAATTGGCGCGGCAGCGGGCAACTGCGATAGCGACCGCTTCTTTTCAAATAGCCGCTGCTTGGTATCGTTCGGCACCATGAGATGCTCCGGTGCCCCGAGACGCTTCGCCAGTTCATTCGCGTCCTTGGACTGGTTGAAGATATCCCACAGGTTGGACCGCTGTTCGTCAGTGATAGCCGGGTCCCCGGCGAGAATCGGTGCCGCGTGGTCTACAAATGGTGTTTGTCCGTCGCTCATTTCAGCTTACCTCCGAGGAGTTTGTCGTAACAGCCCCCAGCACTACTTCAAAAGAAATGTTACCCTTCTCATCCAAGTAGACAGCAATGATGCCGCCCGGTTCCACGACTTCTCCAACTTCTTCAACGCCCAGCAACGACTTAATCACAGAATTGTGAGTTGACACTACTGTAGGCAACGCCTCGTACGGTGCCGCGAGATACTGAAAGATAACCTGAATCCGCTGGTTCAACTGCGTACCGCTCTCGCCGCCGGGAATCACGAGGTCAGGGTTCTCGATGTACTTTTTGAATTCAGCAACCCGAGCAGGCGTTTTCTCTTTGCCCGTGAAGTCCGCAACCATTCGCGGTCGCAGGTTCGGGTCACACGCCAGAAAAGGACATGCCACGTTGCATGCGTCCATGATGGCTTGTGCAGTTTCTATCGCCCGAGGAATGTCAGAAGAGATGACTCGACCGATCTTCTCGAACGAGAGCCACTGAGCGGCTTTCTCGGCGGACTCACGACCAGTTTCGCTTAGATCGAAGTCTCCCCATCCATCCCAAATGTTCATTTTTTTTAGCTCTCCGTGCCGAACCAAGTAACCTATAATTTCACGGGAGGGGTCAAGATTTAACATGGGCGAACCTCTTTAGATACGCAAGCGCCTTTGGATACAAATCATCTTCTATGTAGCCTAAGGCAATGTTACATCGACGGTGTAGAACGTCTCGCATTTCTCCAGTGGTATGATCGTGGTCCCAGTGGCATTTCTCCACTTCGGGAAGCGGTGCTCCACACAACGTGCAAAGACCTTTTTGTTTTTCATACTGCTGAGTCTTAGCTGCCCAGAAAGCGCGAGTGTATTTTAGATGTTCTTCTCGCCGAAACTCAGCACTCCGAGGATGATTTACTCGGTATCGGGCGTTGGTTTCCGCATGACGGTGCGGATGACGAAGATAATATCGTTTTTGTCTTTCAGCTTGCGTCGCCATTTATCCTTTGTTCCAATTGCGGGTTTACGAATCTTTCGCTCGCCGCGCTATGCAGATAATCGTACAACAATTCTTCCCGAGTTTTCCACTCGACCCAGTCGCACCAATCGCAGACCAAACGGGGGACGTGAACGTACACGTCTTGATATACCGGTCGCTCGCACCGTGGGCATCTTGTCATTGCTCATTTCCAAATCCACTTACATGCGGGACAAACTACCGCATGGTCGGGAGGATGGATTTTCTCCAACTCCCGCTTACACTGAGGGCAAGTTCTCTGCCACTTGGGCATAAACGCCTCACTACGATACTCGGTTCCCGTTTGAAAGTCAAGCCTTATTCGACCACGTAAACGAACACCTCGTCGTATGGGTCATTGTAGTCGTACATGATGTACTCATTACCGCCTACCATCACCACGTAAACGTCGTCGGTAAATACCCAGAGCGGCCATTCAACGGGTCCACAATTGAACCAGAAGCCGCCAAAGAAAATCTCCCGATGCCCACCGCGTTCTCGCACATCTTGGTGCCGGTCAATCCGACGGTGATCGTCCCTGCCGAGATTGCGACCGTCGCCGCGACCCTCGCCGCGACCTCGACCTTCGTTTGGTCTACCGCCGCGTGCCCCGCCCTGATGACGCCCGCCATGTTGTGCCGCCCAGAATCCGAAGGGTGCGTCTTCATCGTCAGGGTCTTGGGTTGCAGGCGGTGCAGTAATCACCGTCACAGGAATCGGTAGCGTTCGTGCTTTCGCCAACCGTGCGGGAATATCTCCCAGTTCTTTTTCGACCGAAGAGATAGGCTCAACGACAGAAGGCATCGTCTCGCCATCCCAGCCCGCAATGACTAGCCCGATAACCTTGTGGGTCTTCTCGCTTACCACAGAGGAACCGCTCGCTCCGTGAGAATCAAACTGCGTTACGAGAAAAAATCCAGTTATGTCTTCATGTGCGCCCGAGTTCGATATGACCACCGAAGAAATAATACCGTAGCTGACAATCTTTGCAACCCCGAGGCTGAAATTCACATCGACCGTTTTATCTTTGATGCGGTCCTTGCTTTCATTCCCCAGTGCAACCATCGGATACTTCGCCGTGGTAGGTAGAAAATAAACGGCGTAATCCAGCGGCTCAGCCATCACGGACTTGAGCAGCACCACCGGATATTTAGTCGCGCCCAAGTCAGTACGTACCGCAAAAGTCAGGTCGGGGGGAAGTTCGACGTTCGCCCCGGTGCAGTGTCCCGCACCAATCAACAGGTAGCCACCTTCGACCTTTTGGTATGCGGTCACAGTACAGAGAAAGCGGTCTTGTACGCCCGCCATTGCACTGCTGCCGTAAAGAGCGAATGAACTGTCATAGACTTTCTTATCGAAACCCTTCGGCTCTTTGACGTTCGCACAGGCGACGGCAGGAACCAGAAGCATTGCCACCGCAAGAGCGATACTGCGGACTACCTTCGACAGCCTCATAAAGCCTCCCGTGGTCCTGAAAAAGAAAAAGCCCGAAGCGTGTTGCCAGCCTCGGGCTTGGTTTTGGGCTTGACGCCCGATTCTTTTGACGCCCTTGCGTTTACTCCCAGTCGATGCGGAATTCATCCAACGTGGCGGTTGCCGAAGCGTTCGCCCCGTTCGGGTCAGCGAGAGAGAAGAAGAAGTTCAAGTCCGCTTCGCCGAGACCCGAAACAGCAGCCGTCGTCGCGTACACCTTATCGACGCCGCCGACGGTCACGGTAAACTCACCCGTGAGGATGCCCGTCCCAGAAAGTTGCAACCGAGCCTGAAAGGTCCATGACGCTGACGTTCCTGCGACAGTTGCGATGGTGCCAGAATCGGCAACCAACGAAGACCCGCCGCTAGGAGCGATAATCGTTGCGTTCGTGGGAGGCACCGCGAGACCCGCCGCTGTGACCACGAAAAGTTTCACGGCAAAAGTGTCCGTTGCCCCGACGATGCCCGTGAGCGTTCCGTTCGCCACAACCTTGAGGACCTGACCCGTGCCGAGATACAACCCATAGGTGCCAGCGGACAGAGGAATGAGACCCCCGCCAGTCAGAGTCAACCCGTTGTTGTTGAGTTGGAACACAACATGAGTGGACAAAAGCCCGACTTGCGGAGCAATCGTCAACTGTTGTGAACCTGATACCTGCCGTCGAACTGTATTCGCGTTAGCCACGGTAATTCTCCTATTCTAAACTGTTTTGTACTGCTTCACGTATTCGATTGCGGCTTCCATGTCCTCAACCGAATCGTTGAACAACCCAAGAGCCACATTGTGATTGCGGCAGAGAATGGCTCTATTTTTGCCACTCTCATGGTTGTGGTCTTGACAGGGCGAGTTGCCTTGCCTACCACGAGGTCCGAACGGGTGATTCCCGATAGGACACAAACCACCTTGTGCTACAATCTGCGCTTCAAACTCAACCAGCGTCACCCCGTGTTCGTGTTTGTACCACGAATTCCGTCGTGCTTCTGGGTGCCGAGACTCATAGTTTTTGGTCACCTCGCGGTAACCGCCATGCGTCTCAAGGTATTTCTTGTGCCTGCGCTTGGCACTGGCTTTCGCCGCTGGACTTGTCGGGTCTTTGTAAGGCATCGGGTGTTACCTCCCGAAGCCATTATGCTACAACTCCCGACCGAAAGTCAAGCGAAAACTTTTAGACCGCCGACACTTCGCATCTCACCCTTCTAAAACCCGGGGTGCCATTCGTGTTCGGTCTCGCAACGACCCCGAGGAACCAGTCGTAGCTCACGATTGCTCGTGTCTGCAACATTGGGTTCGACAGGTCGATGTCGTTATCGCCGAAGGTCTTGACGTTCACCTTGAAGCTGGGGTTACGCGGAACGCGATTGCCCAGCAACTCGGAAGCCATCATCGCCTCACGGCCAACCACGTACGTGGCGTAGCCGGTCTTACCCGTTGAGGGGTAGTTGGCGTACGTCGGCACGGTCTGCGTGCGGATGATGCGGACGCCCGCCCATTCGAGGACGGTGTAGCCGCGAGTCATGTCGGTCTTGCCAACGTTCTGGCCAGACTCGACACGCTTCATCCAGTCAACGGCGGACCCGGCAGAGTTGTCCGACATGAAGTCGTACACAACGTACGGGTGCATCGCCGACGTGTACAGCCCGCCATCACGCCCCGGAACCGCGTTGCCCATCAACTGGGATTCGCACTTCCGAATCGTGTTGGACAGAATGAACTCGTTGTCGAGGAGGTCGATGCGGGCAGATGACTGTGCGGTCGCGGCAGCTTCGAAGCCGTTAATCGCAATCAGGTTCGAGGTCAAAGCGCCCCGATACGACAGGTTGCGGCTAGCGTCCATCGTGATGTCCGCGAGGAACATCTGTTGCGCGACGTTTGAAATGCCAATCCAGTCGCCGTATTCGTCAGCGAAAGCATCGCTGAAGACTTGGACCAACTGGAGCGACGGACCCGGAATACCTTCGGACAAGTCGTAGGTCGCGGCAGCGTACGGCTGTTGGCCGTAAAACTGGAGCGTCCGACCAGACCGGCGGGGCAGCGGACGGAAGTCGCAAAGTTCCTCAAGAAATGGAGTGTTGAACTGCCATTCCAAAATCGCAGTGCGGTCGTAAGCAATCTGCGGGAAAGCAGCAAGGGTAGTGCTCTGTACGCCCGGGGGCAGAATCATGGTATTATACCTCTCTCAGTTATGGCGACCTTAGTCACTTTTCTTGAGATAACGATTTACTTCTTCGCAAACGCAGCCGTGAAGGCGGCGTCTGGACTCTGTCCTTGAGCCATTATCTGGTCTTTCCATGCTTGCAAAATCTCGGCTGGACTCGCGTCCTTGGAAATTTGTAGCGTCGGAGCAACGGCTCTTTCCGTGGTGCCTGCACCCGCGCCTACGCCAGAACTCGCACCGAATAATGCAGATGAACCCGACGGATTTTTCGGAGCAGCCGCAGGAGCCGCAGGGGCCGTAGCAGCCGTCGTAGCCGCAGCCGCCGGAGCCGCCCCACGGGTCGCAGCTTCCGCTGCCACTCTCGCAGCTTCAGCCGCAGCCAGCACCGCTGGGTCCGTAGCAGTCTCGTTCTTGAAAACCATTCCGGTATGCTTCATCTCGGTCCATGCTTTTGCGAGAGCCGCGACCTTATCTTTTTCATCGACAAGACCCAACTCCGCAACTTTCAAACCAATCAGGTTTCGATTCTGTTCACCACCCGGCCAGTCCGCACCCGACACCGAATGCAAAAACGCTTCGCTGGCTTCAGCCCACGATTGCTGCTCTTGACTGTCCTGTGATTGCTCAACCGTGGCTTTCAAAGCCTCAATAGGAACGCCTTTTGCTGCAAGATATGCATCCATCGCACCTGACTGCTCGATGTAGTCAGCGGCAGTAATTTCACCGCGTTTGAATTTCAATTCGAGTTCAGCCTTCGCCGTTGCTTCCGCTGCAGCAGCCGCCGCAACAGCCGCTGCTTCCGCCGCAGGGTCAACTGTGTGCACAGTCTCAACCATTGGAGCCGCGTCTTCACGGACGGTGTACGCTATACGATAAGCGTTGAGAATCATCTGATTGACTTCGTCTTCGTTGGCACCCGAGAACTCGAAATCTCGACCGCCGATATTTTCGACACGAGTATAGCCCGTCGCGGCTTCATTAGCCGCAGCCGTCGTAGCCGCAGCAGCCGCCGCAGCGTCCGTCGCAGCCTGCGTAGCCGCAGCTTCTTGTGCAATGGTTGCTTGCCGTTCAGCTTCAGCGAGAATTGCGGCTCGCAATGCAGTCGGGTCCGTCGCGGCGTTAATAGCCTTTTGCAACTCCGCGTTCATGGCAACGTTCAAGGCTTGTGTGGTTTCAGACATGATATGCTCCTTGGAATGCTCTATACAATCATGGCGTAATTAGTCAATTTTCTGTAACGAGATGTCAGCAACTATTAGAAATTACCCTTCGGGCGTATAACTGCCCGCGATGCGGTTATCCATCTGGTCGAACGTCTCCAGCATTTTCTGTCGGACGTAGTCGCCTTGCTCAGCCGCCTCGGCGGCAGTTTTAACCGCAAACTTAGCCATGAGGTCTCGGGCTTCAGCTACCCCTTGCTCCACGGCTTCGTTGATTTTTGATAGGAGTAGGACGTGATGCTCTTTCGCCGCCTGCGAACGGCACTTCAGCATAACGATTTGCTGCGGGTCCCAGCCACGGAAGTCTGTGCTCTGTTCCTCAGCTTCTTTCACGAGGTCTTGTGAGATGCGGATGATGTCGAGAAACCCGGGATTGGACCGAACGCTTATCAAGCGATTCGCCCGATCAATAGTGGGAGTAGTCGTCGGCACAAATGGGGATACGGGTGATTCAGGATTTCCTGCTGGTATATCGCTCATGTTATGCTCCGTTCAAAATGTTTACTGTCCGCCGAATGCCGCCTTGTCCATATTCGCAAACGCGCCCTTCGCGGCTCGATCTAAGCCTTGAGCCTCGGGCGTCGCAGCCTCAGCCTTAGCGTCCGCCGCTTGCTGCCGTGCCTGCATATCCAACTCATGTGCTTGGTCAGTACCCTTACCCTGTTCCTTCAGCGTGTGCTTGCCTGTCTCGATGAGCATGCGGTTCTCGGCTTGGTTGTCATCGACGCCCTTCTTGATTTCACCTTGAGCCTGAAGTTGAGCCAGCTTGCTGTTCTGCTGTGCTGCCATCGACTTCTCAGCCGCCCTCCGAGCCTTGTCTTCATCAGTCATCGGGACGATAATCTTTTCCTTGTACGGAACGCCGAAGGTGTCGAACAAGGCTTCGAACATACCGTTGAAGTCAATCTTCATCGCTTGAACCGCGAGGTTCTCCACAGTGCCGGGAGCCTGTATGAATGTCTCCAGCACGCCGATGTACTTCTCCAACGCCGCCCGTGCCTGAAGCCGAGCACCCGCCGAGATATCGACACGGTACGTGCCGTTGAGGATGTCCAACGGCGTTTGCTTGAATGCCTCGCCCAATTCCTGTGAGAGCATCGCACGAATCTGCGACGGCTTGAGTTTCTGATTCTGCTCGATGCAAAATTCCAAGAACGGAACGAAGACTTGTTCCGAAATTACGTCCACGAGGTCTGCCAACTTGACGTTCTCACCGCCGGTGACCGCCGCGACGCCCGCAGGTGTACGCATGTCGCCCGATTTGCCCGGGTTCCCGCCCAGCGTGCCCGCTCCAGCCCCGCTGATGGAAGACGCCCATTCTTTCATCTGTGCAATGACCGTCAGCGGTTCTTTCCCATCAACCGCATTGCGTGTCATCGGTTCGAGTTTACCTTGTGGGTCCGACTTGAAAATCTTGCCGGGGAAAATCCACTGTGCCTGTGCGGAGTTGTTCGCACCTGCAGGCGAAGTGTACGTCCCCATCAAATTCAAGTTCATATCGTCCAGATAAGCGTTTATGACGCCTTGGCACACCCGCTGGAAGTCTGTCAGCCAATACGCAATCCCGTACCCGTGTGCCGAGTCAGGAGCGTTGCGGAAGCAGAAGCCAAGGAACGGCGGACGCCCGAATTTGTGAGTCTCGTTGAGAATGCAGTACTCTTTGCCCAAGATAATGCAGTGACGATACGGAGTCCAGTAGTCAAATGCTTCGAACTTCCGCATTAGCGGGTCGTGCGTGGTACGTTGAGTGTAATTTTCAGGAAACGCCTTCTGCGGCGTAGTCGTTTGTTGAAAAACCGGGTTCCCAGTGTTCGACCCGAGCGTCTCCAGTGGGTTCGTCGGCGACTCGTCCATCAATTGAGGCGTCGTCAGCTTCACGAGTTCTTCCCGACTGGGAACTTTCCAGCCGTCGGTGTTGCGTAGCTTGTCCAAATCGTACGAGGTCAGGTAAATAATGCGTCCGCACCACTCCGCGACACGCGGGTCGCCGCGTCGGAGGTCAGGAGCGTATCGAAATCGTCGAATTGGCACATGTTCCAGCTTCGGCATGTTGATTTCGCAGACGCCGATGCACTTTTCTTCGATATCGTCTTCATCCTTCTGCGGAATCACGATTGAATTGCCATTTACGGTGATTGTTGCAGGGTGCATCCGTTGCACCTTCTTGATGATGTTCTGTTTTGTCGTCTCCCAGCCGTAGAGAGCGACGCCGAAACCGTAAAACAAGCCGTCGTATGTGATTTCGCGGAATTCAGACTTCGCTGAGACACCCTTGAAGCCGCACGTCCTCATTTCAGCGTTCAAAATCGCCTGCTGAGCCTCGGCACATTCCAACGGCGTGCCAGAAGTGGCGTCAACCTGAAAAACTTGGTACGCCCCGAACAAAGTTTGGTTCACAACGCTGTGAATGCTGTAGAATTGCTCGGCGACAAGCGGAACACCGAGATGCGAGCGGAATTGATCGCTACCTTTCCACTTGATTGGGTCCACCCACGCACGAAGCATGATTTCTGCCATGTTCCAGCGACCGATTAAACCTCGGGTAGCGATGAAGTTCTCGGATTCCTCGCGGTTGAGGTTCGCTTCCTGCATCATCGACTCATCAGAACGTATCTGGTCGGCAAATGCGACCTGTGTAGACTGAATCGGGAGAGCAGTTTGACCATAGGGAATAGCCCCCGGAAGGTCAAGAAGGCGAATTTGCCCCATTGCGGGAAAATGAGTGGTTGCTTTGATGTCTCTGTCGGACATAAGCCTACGAATCCTTTAGGTGTTTGAGGGTTTTTAGCCCCTCACATACGGCGTAAAAAGTCCCTTTCCTCAACAAACTATGCCTGTTCCGCACCCGTTGTCGGTGTAGTCATCGTCCGCGACTGGTGTCTGATTGAGTTTACGCAACCAACCCAGCAAACCCGTATCCGTTGGCGTCGATTGGACCTGAAAACCGGTCGGAACCTGAATTACCATCCCCAAACAGTCCGCAAAGTCATCATGCCGCCCCAACTTCGGCCATTTCACTAGCTGCTGAACGAGGGTGTCGTACGCCACCGCGAATTTCGGCACCCCCATCAGTGCGTAGAGCCACAATCTTCGGCTCGTGAGCATGCCCTTGATAGTGCCGATGCGAACAATCTTCGCGCCCGCACTACGAGAACACTTCTCCCATTGAAGCGGGACTTTCACGATGCCTTGTTTATTTGCTTCGGCCTCGATGATTTTGTTGTAAGCCTCCCACCCGTTGAACTGCTCGTAGAACATAACGGCGGGTCTATGGTCCCGCAACATTTTGATTGTGTTCTCTGCGACCGCACCCGAGTCCCAGTTGCCAAACATGCAGTCGTAGACGTAAATTTGCCCCTTGAACAATCGGCAGGCGTACAGCACCGAAAAGTCTCGGTCCTCTTGCCCGACATACGCCAAGTCGCCTACGACGAAGGTGAAGGCTCCCGGTGTGAGGTATTCTGGTATCTGTTTGAGGTCGAATAGCGTCTGTGCACCGATCAGCGTATCGGTGAATGTCTGCGACCCGATAGCGATAGGACAGTTCTCATACTGGTTCGCAAAGAATTCATCGCCGAGCCGAATTTTTTCGCCTTCCAGAAACCCTATCGTGTGCCCGATGGACCGACCGTCTATAGTTCGAGTCTCTGGAAACAGCACGCCCTTCGCACCCGTGGATGCGAAGCCCAGACAGTGGCATTCAACCCCCATGCACGGCGGCTGAAGGATATTTATGTCTTTGTTGTGGTACACGTCGGTGTGGTTGCAATTCACGCACGGGTGACTCCAGCAATCACGAATCGAGAAACGCCAAATGGTACGTCCCAATAACTTCTCTTCTTCCCGAGCCTTCTCCTGAATACGTTCGTACGTGTCGCCGTAGGAGTAGCGGGTTCCCGTCATGATGATGAACCCAGTCGGCTCCAGCAAGGGGCAGATGTCCAGATAGTCCTGATAGCACTTTTCGAGTGCCTTTACGCTCTTGTAGTTCTGTTCGTTCACAAGGTCGTCGATGTAGATTTTGTCAAAGTGCGACCCAGCTTTAACCGACTTCGCGGTGGATATCGCAAACGTCGGCTCAGCGAATGTTGTGTTCGTACGGCAAGGCACCGTGAACTCGTGAAGGGTGCCAAGTTTCGCGTTCACGTCTGTCCACTTATTTGTCCTCTTGTCGAGTGCACTTATCAGACAGAATTCAGGGAAGAGATATTGAAACGTCTGAGTCGGTCGCTCGAACACACGCTTCACACGAACAAGTTGACGCTTGGCAAGTTGATCGCCGCCCGTGAGGAAGCATATGCGGACGTTGGGGTAGTTCAGAATGGTCTGAACGATATCGACTACGACCGCCGAGGTCTTGAACAGACCGCGAGGCCAGAGAATCATCATTTTCTTGGTGAGCGTCTCTAGATCGGATAGAGCAAAACCTTCGCCGGGACGGTTCTGGAGAAATTGGTTGAAAAGAATCCGATGCGGGTCTGGTTGGAAATCCATCCCGAGGATTGGTACCGTCTCAGCAGGCAAACCTTTTTGTTTATCTTCCTCAAGATCAATCCAGCCGCTCAAAAACAAATGGCTCTTCAGACATTTGAAGCGATTCAAGAACCAACGGTCTAGGACTTCTGTCGAGGCGTGGTCATACCATGCCCTAACGCCCTTGGGAAGAATGTTAGGGTCGAATGACTCTCGATAATTTTTAAGTGCGTCTGGGTCTACGTGTACGTCTAACATTAGGGCTGCTCCCCTAGCTCATCCAATTATCCCCGTGCGACCGCTCCCCGTTACCGAGGTTTTCTTAGAATTGATTTCAGGCGATGCATCTGCACCCGTTGTGCTTGTAACTCCTGTTCCAAATATCGGAAGGATTCCGCCTGAAGAGATGGTATACGTTCCGCTCGCAATGGCACTATTGCTGTACGCTGTCGCAACCGCGAGTACCTTGAGCGTCTGGGTCGTGCTGATTGTAATTGGTCCCGTGTATAGCGTCGAACCCGTGGTCGGTGTGCTGCCGTCGAGGGTATAATACATCGCAAAGCCACTGAACGCAGAGTCCACATCGGACACAGTGACCGTCGTCGGTACGCCGAATGTTCCCGGCAGTGGACTGAACGTCGGCGTTGCAACCTGCAAGTGCGTGCCTGTGAAATTGATATTCGGCTGGTTCGCACTATTAACCGCCACGACTTGGTCGGTCGGTGCAAAAGTCCAGCCAGTAAACGACGGCGTCACGGTGTAGCTAGTGACGTTTGACAATCCTGCGAAACTATAAGTTCCGTCGCTCGCGGTCGTCGTCGGTGATTGTCCAGTGCATGTAATCGCTACTCCAACAACTGGATTGTTGCTACCATCGAGAATCGTACCGCTGATGGTATACGTGATAGTGATAAGGTTCGAAGCAACCGCACTGTTGACAAACCCAGCAGCCACCCCAATGGCTTGTACCTGCGACGTAGAATCCAAGTACTCAGGAGATAACGGATTCCATAGCGTCGTGGTACCTGTC
>Ga0116112_1000238_pt1 | contig 46520 bp, 41 predicted proteins | sample June2015DPH_8_15_FD_89721 | JGI IMG/M metagenome (GOLD analysis project Ga0116112, IMG submission 89721) | Peatland microbial communities from SPRUCE experiment site at the Marcell Experimental Forest, Minnesota, USA - June2015DPH_8_150 | ecosystem: Environmental > Terrestrial > Soil > Wetlands... | reverse complement strand
CAAGCAGGCCTAGGACGCAGGGAGGCCGCATACCCGTAGGTATGCGGCCGACCGAGGACAACGGCATGCGCCGCGTTTGCGGGCCGCCAGACGCACAACCGTACTTGTGGCCGCGTCCACTAGTCCCCGAGTAGGCGGCGCAGCGCGGCCTTCGGGTCGTCCGCGATCGGCGCGCCGTGGTCCAGGCAGAGGACGGCGAACGGCAGCCGCAGCAGCCGCTCGACGCTGTGCCGCGTCTCTTCCGGGTCGTCGTGGTATTCGGGCGGCACGAAGCGAAGCTCGCCGTCGCCCTCGTTCGAGATCAGGTCGGAGCAGAAGAGGACGCCCGGCCCGGACTCGAGCAGGAAGGAGTAGTGCGGCCACTCCGGGCCCGGCGTCCGGATCGCGAGTAGCCCGCCGGGCAACTCGTCGCCCTCGGCGTAGCGCCGGTCGGGCTCCTCGTCGGCAGGCGGCGCGTCCTCCGGCAGCCACACCTCGAGCCCGAGCTCGCGGCGGTAGCGCCACGCCGAGCGTTGGTGTGTCTTCGCCGTCAGCGCGATCGCCGTCGGCCGCGGCAGCGAGGCGACGGCCGCGTCTGCGAGCCGCACCGGGTCGATCAGGACGCAGCCGTCCTCTGTCGCCACCGCGTGCGAGCTGGAGATCGCCCCGCCGATGTTCGCATTGCGGATTCGCCAGTGCCAGACGCCCTCGACGACCTCCTCGACGCTGTCGGCGATCTCACTCGGCTCGGTCACACGGAGACGGTATCGCTTCCGGCCGAAACGGGTGGCGCGGGATCGCCACGCGCAGGCCTGGCCGCCCGTGCTCGCCCACCTCGACGAACGGATGGCAGCGCTCCACTGAGAGACATGCAACGCGGATGCCCGCTCGGCGAGACTAGAGGCGATGAGCGACGTCGAGCATGCCTTCCACGTCTTCTTCGCCCACATGCAGGCGATCGCGTGGCTGCCGGTCGTCTATGCGCTCGCCTGCCAGTCGCTGAGGATCGCCGCGCGCTCGCGGGCCTGGCGGAACATCCTCGCGGCCGCGTATCCGGAGTCGACAGTGCGCTGGCGCAGCGTCTTCGGGGCATACGCGGCCGGGGCGGGCGTGAACGCGGTCGTGCCTGCCCGCGGCGGCGATCTCCTCAAGCTCTTCCTCGTCAGGCGCCGCGTTGAGGGAGCGACGTACTCCACGCTCGCGGCCTCGCTGCTCGTGGAAACGCTCGTCGACGCCGTCCTGTCGGCCCTGCTCATCGTCTGGGCGCTCGAGACCCACGTGCTGCCCGGCGTGAACGTGCTGCACCGGCTGCCCTCGGTCGACTGGTTCTGGCTGTTCCGGCACCCGCGAGCCGCGGCGGCCGTCGCCGGCTCGACCCTCGTGCTCGGATTCGCCGCGGGGCTCTGGGCATCGGCCCGGATCGAGGCGTTCCGGCATCGTGTCGCACAGGGGTTCGCCGTGCTGCACACGCCCGGTCGCTACGTGCGCGGCGTCGTCGCATGGCAGCTTCTCGACTGGGCGCTTCGTCTCGCGGCGGTCTACTTCTTCCTGCGTGCATTCCACGTGCACGCCGACCTGCGCAACGCGCTGCGAGTCCAGGTGACGCAGAGCCTCTCGACGATCGTGCCGCTGACCCCCGCCGGCATTGGCACCGAGCAGGCGCTCGTCGTCTACGTGCTCGCGGGCGAGGCTTCCCGCAGCACGCTGCTCAGCCTCAGCGTCGGCATGAAGGCGATCGTCTCGGCCTTCAACGTCGCGCTCGGCCTGTCCGCGATCGCGCTGATGCTGCGGACGTTGCACTGGCGCCGAGCGGTCGAGCGCGACGAGGCACTCGACCACCCGGCGGAATAGCGGTTACTCCTCCTCACTCTCAGCTGCAGCCGGTGTTCGTGCCGCAGTCGCGGCACGTGTAGCACGAGCCGGTGCGCACCATGCGGCCGCCGCAGCGGGCGCACTCGACGGCGTCCTCCCACGAGTTGAAGAGCGCCGTCTGGCCCGGGGGCGGGGTGTCGGCCGGGTCGACCGCACCGGCTCCGGCCTCGCCGCCGTTCTCGTAGCGCTCGGCGAGCCGCGCCTTCACCTCGGGCGAGAGGATCCCGGCCTCCTCCTGCTGCTCGGGCGTGAGGAACTTCTTGCCGAACCAGCGGAAGATGTAGTCGACGATCGACTTCGCGACGCGGATGTCGGCGTCGTTCGTCATGCCGCTCGGCTCGAAGCGCATGTGCGACAGCTTCGAAACGTAGACCTCGGGCGGCACGCCGTACTGCAGGCCCATCGAAACGGCGAGGCAGAGCGAGTTCATCAGGCCGGCCATCGTCGTCCCGTCCTTCGCGATGTCCACGAAGATGTCGCCGGGGCTGCCGTCGTCGTACAGGCCGACGTGGATGTAGCCCTCGTGGTCGCCCACCTGGAACTTGCGCCCGATCTCGGTGCGGTCGAGCGGCAGCCGCTTGCGCTCGCGGATCGGCACCGGCGGCGTCGCCGCCGCCTGCTGGCCGGTGCCCGAGCTCGAGAGCGGCTGCGCGACCTTGCAGTTGTCGCGGTAGATCGCGATCGCCTTCACGCCGAGCTTCCACGCGTCGCGGTAGAGGTTCATCACGTCCTCGACCGTCGCCTCTTCCGGCATGTTCACCGTCTTCGAGATCGCGCCGGAGATGAACGGCTGGACGGCGCCCATCATCTTCACGTGGCCGAGGTAGTGGATCGCCCGGTCGCCGACCGCGCAGTCGAACACGGGGTAATGCTCCGTCTTGACGTACGGCGCGCCAACGACGGTGTTGCGCTCGTCGATGAACGCGACGATCTCGTCCACCTCGCGCGGCGCGTAGCCGAGCTTCTCGAGGCCGGCGGACACCGTCTTGTTCACGATCGTGATCTCGCCGCCGCCGACGAGCTTCTTCGACTTGACGAGCGAGAAGTCCGGCTCGACGCCCGTCGTGTCGCAATCCATCATGAAGCTGATCGTCCCGGTCGGCGCGAGCACGGTCGCCTGCGCGTTGCGGTAGCCGTGGACCTCACCGAGGTTCAGCGCGTCGTCCCACGCCTTGCGGCACGCGGAGAGCAGGTCGGCCGGCACGATGTCGGAGTTCTCGATGTTCCCGACCGACGCCCGGTGCTTCGCGATCACGCCGATCATCGGCGCGCGGTTGACCTGGTAGCCGGCGAACGGCCCCATCCGCGATGCAATCTCGGCCGACTTGCGGTACGCGCGGCCGGTCATCAGCGCCGTGATCGCCGCCGCGTACGCCCGGCCCTCGTCCGAGTCATACGGCAGGCCCCGCGCCATCAGGAGCGCGCCGAGGTTCGCATAGCCGAGCCCGAGCTGGCGGAACGCCTTCGCGTTGCACTCGATCTCGGGCGTCGGGTAGGACGAGTAGCCGACGAGGATCTCCTGCGCGAGGAAGACGACGTCGACCGCGTGCTCGAACGCCTCGACGTCGAGCTCGCCGTCCTCGCGGCGGAACTTCATCAGGTTCAGCGAGGCGAGGTTGCACGCACTGTCATCAATGGACATGTACTCCGAGCACGGGTTCGACGCGTTGATGCGGCCGGTGTTCGGCAGCGTGTGCCACGAGTTGATGGTCGTGTCGTACTGGACGCCCGGGTCGGCGCACTCCCACGCGGCCGCGGCGATCTGGCGGAGCAGGGCGCGCGCGTCGACGGTGGCGAGGACGGAGCCGTCGGTGCGGGCGGTGAGGTTGAACTCGCGGCCCTCGGCCGCCGCGTCCATGAAGGCATCGCTGACGCGCACGGAGTTGTTGGCGTTCTGGTACTGGATCGAGGCCCAGTCGGCGGAGTCGAGCGACATGTCGTAGCCCGCCTGCTCGAGGACGCGCGCCTTGCGCTCCTCCTTGGCCTTGCACCAGATGAACTCCTCGATGTCGGGGTGGTCGACGTCGAGCACGACCATCTTCGCGGCGCGGCGCGTCTTGCCGCCCGACTTGATCGTGCCCGCGCTTGCGTCCGCGCCGCGCATGAACGAGACCGGGCCGGAGGCGTAGCCGCCCTTGGAGAGCTGCTCCTTGGACGAGCGGAGCTTCGAGAGGTTGACGCCCGAGCCGGAGCCGCCGCGGAAGATGACGCCCTCGCGCCGGATCCAGTCGAGGATGGCCTCCATCGAGTCCTCGATCGAGAGGATGAAGCAGGCGGAGCACTGCGGCTTCTCCTCGAAGCCGACGTTGAACCAGACCGGGCTGTTGAACGAGGCGTACTGGTTGACGAGGATCGCCTGCAGCTCGGCCTCGAACGTGCCGGCCTCCTCGTCGTCGGCGAAGTAGCCGCCCTGCTTGCCCCACATGACGGCGGTCTCGACGACGCGGCCGACCATCTGCTTCACGCTCGACTCGCGCTCCGGCGAGGAGAGGCGGCCTCTGAAGTACTTCTGGGCGACGATGTTCGTCGCGGTCTGCGACCAGAACTTCGGAAACTCGACACCCCGCTGCTCGAATGCCGGGCCGTTGCGGCCGGGGATCGTCGCGTCGCGGATCTCCCATTCGATCTCGTCGAACGGGTCGCGCCCGGGGATGGTGAAGAAGCGGCGAACTCCGAGGCTGGCACCCTCGTCGACGACGGAGTTGACCACTTCCTCAGGCGCCTGGCCGGTCGTGTTTTTCTGCTCTACGCTCGCCATTTTCACCCTCCCGAACTGTAGCCTTGCCGGTCCCGTCACCCGCCGTACGGGGACTGCGAGGGTAGATCTCGCGCCGGACGGTACCGGGGTGCGCTAGCGGTGCCGAGGCGGCGCAGGCGCCGCGGCAGCAGGGGTCATACGCCGCGCCTGCAGGCGCCGGGCAAACCACGTCCCGGCCCCGGCCAGCACCAAGAGCACTGCCAGGGCGCCGAGCACGATCAGCGGCAGCGGGACCGACTGCGCGCTCGACGGATGGAAGGCGGTGGCGATCGGGCTCGAGTGCGAGCCGCCGCTGCCCTTCGTCGGCGACTGGCTGCCGCCGGTCGGGCCGGAGGGCGACTGGCTGCCGCCGGTCGGGCCGGAGGGCGGCCGGCTGCCGCCGGTCGGGCCGGAGGGCGCCTGGCTGCTGCTGCCGCCGCCGCTGCTCGTCGGGCCGCTGCCCGGACCGTTGCCGCCCTCCTCGTGGATCGCGGCGAGCAGAGCGCGGTGGATGTCGTCGATCGCGTTCGAGTACTGCTGGATGTCCGGGTACTCGTTCAGGTGTTGAATCGCCTGCGTATAGCAGGGGATCGGATAAAGCTGCTCGATCCGGCCGTTGTGGTCGAGCCAGTCGTTGACGACGTCGAGCCAGCAGGTGTTCGTCGGCTTGGTCGTGGCCGCGGGCGAGGCGGCCGCGCCGTGGACGCCCGCCGTGAGGAGCGACGCCGCGGCGAAGATCGCCGTCAGCGCCAGCCTCGTCGTGTTCCGTGTCGCCCGAATCGCTCTCATCCCCAACGTCGCCCACGGCATGACAGCACATGTCGTCGGGCGAATCGTCATCAGTCTTCCGGACGGTGGTGTTCCCGCGGTAATGCCGATGTAAACCGTTTGTGAACCGGCCGTCCGTCGGCTTTCGGCAATGGTACCGTGCTCGCCCGTGCGGGCTGCCGGCGAACGGTTGGCGGGCCCAGGGCCCGTCGGCGCCGCGGCCGCCGTCGTGGCCTTCTGCGCCCTCTTCTTCAGCGGCGGCGACGCCGAGGCGCCGCTTGTCTGGATCGGCGGGCTCGCCCTCCTGCTGGCCGCGCTCCTCGCCGCCGCGGTCTTCCTGCGCCTGCTGCCGGCGCCGCACGTGGACGGAGCAGCGGCCGCCTTTTTCGGCTGCCTGTTCGGGCTCGCGATCTGGGCCGGCGCCTCGACGCTCTGGTCGATCTCCCCCGACCGGTCGTGGTCGACCACGAATCGGACGCTCGTCTACGGTGCGTTCGCGCTCGCCGGCCTCCTGGCCGCCGCTACGCTGCCGCGCCCGGCACGCACGCTTGGACACGCGGCGGCGGCGCTGCTCGCGCTCGTCGTCGGTTGGGCGCTGCTCGCGAAGTGCGTGCCCGGCCTCTACCCCTCGTACGGCAGCCAGCCGGGGCTCAACGCGTCGGTCGGGCTGGCGCGGCTGCGCTCGCCCGTGGGCTATTGGAACGAGCTGGCGCTGCTCGGAGACGTCGCGGTGCCGGTGGCGCTTTGGCTGGCCGCACCGCGCACGCGCCGGACGGGCGTCCGCGTCGCGGGGGCGGTTCTCCTGTTCGCGGCTGCACTCGCGACGCTGCTCACCTACTCGCGCTTCGGTGTCGCCCTCGCGGTCGCCGCAGCCGCAGCCTGGGTCGTGCTCGACCGTGACCGCGTGGAGAGCCTCGTCGCGGTCGTGCTCTGCGGCGCCGCAGCCGCGGCTGTCTTCGGCGTTGCGCTCGCCCTGCCCGGGATCACGAAAGACGGGCAGCCGCACTCGGTGCGCGCACACGACGGCTGGATCTTCGCCCTCGTCGTGCTCGCCGCCGCCGCGGTCGTCGCCGCCGTCGCCGGCGCGCTCGCCCGCCTCGAGCAGCGGTCCCCGCTCGCCGCGGGCGCCCGGCGCCGGATGGAGAGGATCGCCGCCGCCGCGGCGCTGCTCGCGGTGCTCGCAGGGCTCGCGGTGAGCGGCGCGTACGCCGGCCGCATCTGGCGCTCGTTCACGAACCCCGTCTCGAGCCAGATCAACTCGCAGTCGACCCGCCTGCTCAACGCGAACTCGAGCAACCGCTGGCGCTGGTGGACGGAGGAGTGGCACGCGTTCACGCGGCACCCGTGGGGCGGCACCGGCGCCGGCACGTTCCAGCTCACCGACCTGAGGATGCGGCGGAGCCCGCTCACGACGACCGAGCCGCACAACATGCCGCTCCAGTTCCTCGGCGAGACCGGCATCGTCGGCTTCCTGCTCTACCTCGGCGCCGCCGCGGCAGCCGTTGCAGGGATCGTGCGTGCCCGGAGGCGCGCCGACGGGGCCGAGCGCGCGGCTGTCACGGCGCTCGCGGTCGGGCTCGCCGCCTTCCTGGTGCACATGGTCGCCGACATGGACTGGAACTACGTGGCGACGACCGGGCCGCTGCTGCTCGTCGCCGGTGCGCTGCTCGCCCGGCCGCGCCGCGCGCCCGCCGTCGCCGCCGCGCGCAGGCCGCTGCTTGCCGTAGGCGCCGTGCTCGTTGCGCTGGCGGCCGTCTACTCGCTCGGCGCGCCGTGGCTCGCGCAGCGCCAGCTCGCGTCGGCCGCGACGGCGGCGGCGGCGAAGCGGGCGCACTCCTACGACCCGCTCTCGACCGACGCGCTGACGGAGTGGGCGGCGTTCGAGGACGGGGGCGGCCACACGCGGCGCGCGGAGCAGCTCTACGAGCAGGCGGTGTCGCTCGAGCCCGAGAACAGCGAGACGTGGTGGGCGCTCGGCTCCTTCTACGCCGGCCACGGCGAGTGGCCTCTCGCGTACGCGGCGCTCAGCAACGCGTGGACGTATGACCGGTACGGGCCGGCGGGCACGCCGTGCGGCCTGCTCGACCAGGCGCGCCACAAGGCGCTGCACGTCTGGCCGGCTAGCTGCCCAGGAGGAGTACCAGCGGCGACGCCTTGAGCGCCGCGGGCGACATGCCGTCCACGGGCGCGACGAGGCGGACTCCGGCGTCGCGGGCCAGCCGCCGCGCCTCCTTGCCGTAGCCCGGCGCGTACATGACCATCGACCGCGCGTAGTTGCGGCGGGCCGCGTTCTTCGCACCGCCGATCCGGTAACCGATGCCCCGCAGGCGCGCCGCCTCGGCTCTGGCCGCGCCCTCGAAGCCGTTGCCGTTGAGGACGAGCACGGCGACGCGGGAGCGGGGCCGCAGCGGGAGCGACGGCACGCGCGTCGCACGCCGCACGTGCACGGCCGGGCGCGCCGCCGCCGTCGCGCGCTGCGCGTGCTCCGGCGCGGCGCCCTTCGCGGCGAGATGGTGAAGCGGGCGGGTGAACAGCAACGCGCCTCCGACGATGAGCGCCACGAGCTCGAGTGTGGCGATCGCACCCATCACGAGCGTCGCGGTGCGCCAGGGGAACGCGCGGGGGAGCTGCTGGGCGTGGTCCACGGCCGCCTCGATTCGGCGCCGCGGCCCGCGGTCCTGCTACGAGCTGATCCAGGCCCACGTCAATGCGAGCCCGTCGGTGAGCGAGCGCTCGGGCCGCCAGTCGAGCTCTGCGTGCGCGAGCGAGGCGTCGAGCACGCTCCGCTGCAGCTCGCCGAGGCGCGCCGGCGCGAGCTCCGCCTCGCGCTCGATCCCGGCGACGTCCTGGATCGCGCGGTACAGCTCGAGCACCGATGTCTCCGCGCCGGTGCCGATGTTGTAGACTCTGCCGTCGCGCTCGAGCGCGAGCAGCAGTGCGCGTGCGACGTCGCCGACGTAGACGTAGTCGCGCGTCTGGCTGCCGTCGCCGAAGATGCGCGGCGTGCCGCCCTTGCGCAGCAGCCCCATGAAGATCGCGACGACGCCGGCCTCGCCGTGGGGCTCCTGGCGCGGGCCGTACACGTTGCCGAGGCGCAGCGAGACGTGCGTCGTACCGTACAGCCGGTTGTACGTTGCGAGGTACTCCTCGCCGCTGAGCTTCGAGGTGCCGTAGGGCGCGAGCGGCCGCAGCGGCGCCGTCTCCGGAGCGGGCCCGTCGCATTCGCCGTAGGCCGCCCCGCCCGAAGACGTGAAGACGACCTTCGCCCCGTGGCGGCGCGCCGCCTCGAGGATCCGCACCGTCCCGAGCACGTTCACGTCGGCGTCGAAGTCCGGCCGCTCCACCGAGACGCGCACGTCCGCCTGCGCTGCGAGATGGAGCACGAGGGACGGCTGTACGGCGTCGAACACCTCGTCCGGCTGCCGGATGTCGGCGACGTGGAGCTGCGCGCCGGCGGCGACGTTCTCGCGCTTTCCCTTCGAGAGGTCGTCGAGGACGTGCACGTCGTCGCCGCGCGCGAGCAGGGCGTCGACGACGTGCGAGCCGATGAACCCTGCCCCTCCGGTCACGATGGCTCGCATGGCGGCCGTATCCTAGGCGGCGATGGGACTGCTGCTCGCGATCGAGGGGATCGACGGCGCCGGCAAGGGGACGCAGGCCGCGCTCCTCGCCGAGACGGCGGCACGCACCGGCTACCGCGTCGCGTCGTTCAGCTTCCCGCGCTACGACGACAACCCGTTCAGCGTCGCGATCGCCGCGTATCTCAACGGCGAGCTCGGCGGCCTCGACGAGGTGCACCCCGCGCTGTCCGCGCTTCTCTACGCCTGCGATCGCTTTCACGCCCGGCCGGAGCTCGTCGCCGCGCTCGAGCAGCACGACCTCGTCGTCTGCGACCGCTACGTCGCCTCGAACCTCGCCCACCAGGGCGCGAAGCTCGAGGGCGAGGCGCGCGCACGCCTGCTCGACTGGCTGCTCGACGTCGAGTACCGCGAGTTCGCGCTCCCGAGACCGGACCTCGTCGTGCTCCTCGACGCGCCGGCGGCTCTGGCCCGCGAGCTCGTCGGCCGCAAGGGCGCCCGCGCGTACACGACGCTCGAGGCGGACATCCACGAGTCGGCGGCGGGGCACGCCGACGCCTCGCGCGCCATCTACCTCGAGCTCGCCCGCAGCGACGGCTGGCTCGTCGTTCAAGCGGCGGCCGCCGCCGGCGCGCTGCGCGACGTCGACGAGATCGCGGCGGAGATCTGGACCGCAGTCGAGCCGCTCCTGCAGGCGTGAGCGACTTCGACGCAGTCTCCGAGCAGCACGAGGCGAAGCGCCTGCTCTCCGCAGCCCTCAGCGAAGGACCGGCGCACGCGTACCTGCTGCACGGCCCGCCGGGCGTGGGCAAGCGCGACCTTGCGCTCCTCTTCGCCGCGGAGCTGCTCGAGGACCACGCACGCGTCGCGCGCCGCTCGCATCCTGATCTGTACGTGCTCGAGCCGCTCGGCGACCAGATCCGCATCGACGACATCCGCGAGCTGCGGCGCGACCTGCACATGCGCCCGTTCGAGGCGTCGCGCCGCGTCTACCTCGTGTTCGGCGCCGACACGATGAACGAGGACGCCGCCGACGCCCTGCTCAAGGACCTCGAGGAGCCGCCGCCGTACGCGGTGCTCGTGCTCGTCGCGGACGACCTCGGCCCGCTGCCGGAGACGATCCGCTCGCGCTGCCAGCTCGTCGGCTTCCGCCGGCTCTCGGAGCGCGCCGTGCGCGACGCGATCCACGCGCGCGCGCCCGAGCTCCCCGACGACGAGGTGACGACGCTCGCGCGGGTCGCCGGCGGCAGGCTGGACCGGGCGGCGCGGCTGCTCGACCCGGCCGCCGCGAAGCGCCGCGAGGCGCTCCTCGGTGTCGCGCGCGCCGTCTACCTCGATCCGGAGTTCGACGCGGGCGACGGCGCGCAGGCCCTGCTGGAGGGGATCGCCGAGCGCGGCGCCGAGGCGAAGGAGAAGGCGGAGGAGACGGTCGCGGTGCTGGAGCTCGCCGGGCGCGAGGCGGAGCAGCGGATCCGCCGCGCGCAGCGGGGCGCCGAGCGCGACGAGCTGCTCGCGGTGCTCGAGGAGCTCGAATGGTGGTACCGAGACCTCGTCGTGCTCGCCGCCGGGGCGCAGGCGGCGGTCGTGCACGTCGACCGCCTCGCCGAGCTGCGCGCGGATGCGACCCGCGAGCGGCTGCTCGGCGCCGAGCGGGCCTGCGAGCTCGTCCGGGCGGCGTGGCGTGAGGCGGAGGAGCTCCAGCTCTCGACCGCGCTGGCGCTCGAGGCGCTGCTCGTCCGCCTGCGGCGCGAGCTGGCCGGCTCCGCGCGCGCCCGCGCCTGAGCTCCGGCGACAGCGGCGGCGACCGGCAGGATCAGGGTGGCGGCGCGGCGAACGAGTGGGGCGGCGGCGACCGTCGGTCGCCGTGACCGTCCCGGGCGAGGGCGGTGGAAAATAGCAAATGCCACTTGTAACATGACACTTGGTTGGGGGTTGCTGAACCCGGCAACCTGACGCACGATGTACGTTCCTGGCGCGCTCGGGCGGGGCCGCCAACACTGGTTGTCGCCGGGGGAACAGGATTGGCCGCAGTCCCGTCCATAGGCCGCGCAGCAGGCGTCGAAGGGGCGGTCGCTCCCGAGGCCGACCTCACGCGCGCGCTCTACGAGCAGTACGGGAGCCAGATCTTCCGCTACTGCCTGCACCAGCTCGGCTCCCGCGAGGAGGCCGAGGACGCGGTGCAGAGCACGTTCCTGAACGCCTTCCGCGGCATCAAGCGCGGAATCGTGCCGGAGCTCGAGTCGGCCTGGCTGTTCAAGATCGCCCAGAACGTCTGCCTCTCGCGCCGCCGCTCGACATGGCGCCGCGACCGGATCGAGTCGCCGACCGACTTCGAGCTGGTCGAGGAGCTGACGCCCGCGCCGTCGCGCCGCGCCGACGAGCTGATGGGTCTGCAGGACGTGTTAGAGCAGATGCCCGAGAGCCAGCGGCGGGCGATCCTGCTCCGCGAGTGGCAGGGCCTCTCCTACCGGGAGATCGCCGACGAGCTCGAGCTGTCCCAGGCGGCCGTCGAGACCCTGATCTTCCGCGCGCGGCGGGCGCTCGCCCAGGGGCTGGAGCAGCCGCCCGCGCCGAAGAAGCGGCGCGCCTTGCGCGGCGCGGACTGGGGCAACGTCCTCGCCGGGCTGAAGTCGTTGCTGCTCGGAGGCGGTGCGGCGGTCAAGGTTGCGGCGACGGTGGCCGTCGTCAGCGCGACTACGGTCGTCGCCGCCGCGCCGGTCGTGCAGCACCAAGCTTCCCGGCACCGGGCGACGCGCACGTCGACACCGGCACGGTCGCAGGCAGCGTCCAGCCAGAGCGCAGCGGCCGCGGCCGCCGCGGCCCCCGGGCCCGCCACGAGCGCCGGTGTCGGCTTCTTCGGCCGGACGAGCCCGCATCGCGCCGCAGCGGGACAGAGCCTCGCGCAGCGGGCGGTGCACGGCGTGCCGGCGCCCGACGGCGGCGTGCCGCCGGCGCCCGACGGAACCGCGGCCGCCGGCGCAGCCCCCGACGCGACGCAGCCGCCCGCCCCGGCGCCCGAGGCGCCTGGGCCTGCTCCCTTGCCGGCAGTCGGGCCGGCGGCATCCGCCCCGGCCTCGAATCCGGGGAACGGCCAGTCCGGCGACGCCGGCCAGACCGAGACCACGGCCGCCGCGCCGGTCGAGGTGAAGAAGGACGCCTCGTCCTCCGGCACCGTCGTCGCGCCGGTCACGATCGGGCCGACCGGGACGGGCAGCGGCGACTCCTCCGGTTCGTCCTCGGGCGGGTCGTCGCAGGGAGACGGCGGCGCTTCGGCTGCGCCCGCTGCCACGCCGACGCAACAGCAGACGACGGTGGTCGCGCCGACCACGACGATGCCGAGCGCGACTCCCCCCGGCGCCAACGGGAGCTCGCCGTCGCTCGTCCTGCCGCCCACCCTGACGAAGCAGCTGGACACGCCGCCGGCCACGTCCACCTCCCCGCCGGCGCCGGTCCTGCCGGGAATCGTCGCGAAGAAGCTCGACTCGCCGCCGGCGACGACGCAGGTCCCGTCCCCGACGGCGTCCACGTCCTCGTCGGCGCCGCCCCCGACGCAGCCCGTTCCGCCCACCACCCTGCCCGCGACGAGCGTCCCGCCGAGCCTCGCCGTGCAGCCGCCCGCGACCACGAGCGGCGACGGCTCGGGCAGCCTGAGCGGCGTCGGCCACAGCGCGAACCCCTAACGAGAAAGAGGGCGCCGGCTCAGCCGGCGCCCTCTTGTGAACGGCTCTCCGGGCGGCTCGTGCTGCCTCAGGCAGCGCTCGCCAGCTCGTCGCCGAGCTCGAGCTGAAGGCGCATCAGCGCCTCGCTCTCGAGCTGGCGGACGCGCTCGCGCGTGAGCCCGAGCTCCTTGCCGATCGTCTCGAGCGACGCCGACTCGCCGCTGAAGCCGAAGCGCAGCTCGATGATCCGGCGCTGCCGCTCCGGCAGCTCGGCGACCGCGCGCTGGACGCGCTGGCGGCGCATCGAGTCGACGGCCTCCTCGGCCGGGTCGAGCGACGTCTCGTCGGCGAACAGGTCGCCGAGCTCGGAGTCGCCCTCGGAGCCGAGCCCCTGGTTGAGCGAGATCGAGTCGACCGCGTCGAGCGCCTCCTCGACGTGCTCGCGCTTGAGGCGGGTCGCCTCCGCGAGCTCGTCGACCGTCGCCTCGCGGCCCAGCTTCGCCTGCAGCTCGGCGGACGCGCGGTTCAGCTTGATCCGCCGCTCCTGGACGTGCACCGGGATGCGGATCGTCTTCGACTGGTTCGCGACCGCGCGCTGGCAGGCCTGGCGGATCCACCAGGTCGCGTAGGTCGAGAACTTGTAGCCCTTCCGCCAGTCGAACTTCTCGGCGGCGCGGTTGAGGCCGATGACGCCCTCCTGGATCAGGTCCAGCAGCGGCACGTCGTGGCCCTGGTAGCGCTTCGCGATCGAGACGACGAGGCGAAGATTGGAGTTGATCATGCGCTCCTTGGCGGCGTCGTCGCCGCGCTCGATGCGCTTTGCAAGGGTGACCTCTTCCGCGGCCGTGAGCAGCTTGTGGCGGCCCGCGGAGTCCATGAAGAGCTGGAGCGGGTCGAGCGTTCCCGACGGGGCCGGGGCTTGCTCGGCCACGGCGGTGCTGCCGGCGCGCACGACGACGTCGCGCTCTTCGAGCGCGTTGCGGAGCGCCGCCAGCTCGTCGTCGGCGAGCTCGTGCTCGTCGGCGAGCGCCTCAAGCTCCTTCTCGTCGACGAAGCCGCGCTCGGCGGCCTCCTCGAGCAGGCGCTCGGCGGGGCTGAGGTCGTGCAGATGTATCGTTTCGCTCAGTTGAATCCCTTTCTCTCGGGTGCGGCCGCGGGGGATCCCGGCCATAGCGGCCCCGGCGCGCGGCATTAGAACCGCGATGTGCCGGTAAGCCTCTCTGGAGTTATAGAACGGCGCAGGGCCCGCGTCCATTCCCCGGCATCGCATTTTTGCGATTCCCTTACAACCCCTAACCCGGGCTGAACGGGCCTTTTTGGGGCCTGCGCGCCGTGCTCAGCCCTCCAGGACGGCGGCGAGCGTCTCGCCGACCGGCGGCTCGGCGCTCCAGGGGAAGGTGATCCAGCGGTCGGTGCGGCGCCAGACGTACTCGCAGCGGACGGAGCTCCGGGGCTTCTCATAGAGCACCGCACAGCGGACCTCGGCGACCTTGCCCTCGCAGAACCCCTTGACGAGGGCGAGGGTCGCCCCCGTGTCGGCGACGTCGTCGGCGATCAGCACCCGCGTCTCCCCGAAGTCGACGAGGTCGGGCACCGGCGGCAGGATCATCGGCATCTCGAGCCGCTCGTCGATGCCGGTGTAGAACTCCACGTTCATCGTGAAGGTGTTCTTCACGCCGAGCGCGTAGCCGAGCGCGGCCGCGACGAGCATCCCGCCGCGTGCGATCGCAAGCACCATGTCGGGCTGGTAGCCGTCCTCGTGGACCGAGCGCGCCAGTTCGCGCACGCCGACGCCGAGGTCGTCCCAGCTCATGATCTCCTGCGGGCTGCTCACGAGGCCGGCTCAGAGTCAAGCACAGTCCGGCGCACTCGGTCCCGGCATCTGCCCTCGCGGGGTGGGACGGCTAGAATCGGCTCGACTAGGCCCCAGGCCAGGCCGACGTAGCTCAGCTGGTAGAGCACATCACTCGTAATGATGGGGTCCCCGGTTCGAGTCCGGGCGTCGGCTTCTCGAAAGGCCCGTGTATGCGGGCCTTTCTCGTGTCAGCGGTCATCCAGGTTCAGTCAGTCCGGGTCAAAGCGCCGCCTGCGAGCTCGGGTTCGTGGTGGATGTACTTGGCGCCGCGCAGCCAGGAGGCCCAGGCGGCGAGCAGGCACATCGCGATCGAGAAGGTGAGGATGATCATGAGCCCGTGCTTGAACGGGTCAGAGATGAGGGAGGGGAAGAAGCCGCGGCCGACCAGCCGCGCCTGCTGCGCCGGGCTCAGGGCGGCGAGCACCTTCGGCCCGAGCAGCGAGCGGAGCGGATTCGAGCCGAGGAACGCCGCGAACAGGTAGCCGACCGGCGGCAGGTGAGCCAGTCGGGTCGCGGTGGCGACGGGGACGCCGTTGGCGGTCAGGCCCGCGAGCATGGCGTGCGGGACGCGGCTGGTGAGCCCGACGATCATCAGCGAGAAGAAGATCGCGATCGAGAGCGGCATGCCGGCGTTTTGGAAGGTGCCGCGCATGCCGGAGGCGACGCCGCGGTAACGGGCGGGGACGCTGTTCATGATCGAGGTCGTGTTCGGCGCCGCAAACAGGCCGAAGGCGACCCCGTTGGCGAAGATCACCAGCGCGAACAGACGGTAGGAGAAGTTGACTGGCAACAGCATCAATGCGGCGAAGGTGGCGGCGGCGAGCAGCATGCCGCCGGTCGCGAACGGGCGCGCCCCGAACTTGTCGGTGAGCAGGCCGGAGACGGGCCCGGCGGCGAGGAAGCCGACGTTGAGCGGGATCATGTAGATGCCGGCCCAGAGCGGGGTGCGTGCGAAGCCGTAGCCGTGCTCGGGCAGCCAGATTCCCTGCAGCCAGATCACGAGCATGAACATCAGCCCGCCGCGGCCGATCGAGCTCAGAAGCCCGGCGGCGTTGCCGGCCGCGAACGGGCGGATCCGGAACAGCGCAAGCCGGAACATCGGTTCTTCCACCCGGCGCTCGATCGCGACGAACACTGCCAGTAGCCCGACGCCTACCGCCAGTGTCGTGAGGACGAAGGGGTTCTGCCAGCCCATCGTGTGGCTGCCGTAGGGGCGGATGCCGTAGGTGACGCCGACGAGCGCCAGCGTCAGCCCCGCGGCGAAGGCGAGGTTGCCGAGCCAGTCGATTCGGGCGACGGTCCGCTGCCCCAGCTCTCGCAGCTTCCAGTACGACCAGACCGTCCCGAACAGGCCCACGGGCACGTTGATCACGAACACGAGCCTCCAGTCGGCCCGAGCGAGCAGCCCGCCTGCGATCAGCCCGACGAAGGTGCCGGCCAGCCCGACCACCTGGTTCAACCCGAGTGCGAGGCCCCGCTGCTCCTCGGGGAAGGCGTCTGTGAGGAGCGCCGCCGTGTTCGCCATCAGCATCGCGCCCCCGAGTGCCTGCAGCATCCGAAGCCCGATCAGCTCGAGCGCACCGGTCGGGCCGGTGCTCCACACGAGCGAGAGCAGGATCGAGGCGATCGTGAAGACGAGAAAGCCGAGGTTGTACATCCGCACCCGCCCGAACATGTCGCCGAGCCGGCCCAGGTTCACCACCAGTACGGCCGTCACGACCATGTAGCCCATCAGCATCCAGAGCAGGTAGTTGAAATTGCCCGGCCCCAGCGGATCGAGACGAATCCCGCGGAAGATCGCCGGCATCGCGATCATCACGCTCGACATGTTCAGCGTCGCCATCAGCATCGCCAGCGTCGTGTTCGAAAGCACGACCCAGCGGTAGCCCGGCCCCACCGACGGCTCGCGCGCCCCATCCAGCCGTCGGTGCAGAGCGGTTCCCAGCGCAATGCCCACCTTCCCAGCATGTGCACGACCGGCGGGCAGGAAATCCGCGAAACACCCCAGCACGAACACGGAGAAACCCGAATGCTCGCCCGGCGGCACGGGGCCCGGCCCGATGAAACGGACTCAGCCTTTCCCGCACAGGTGAATCAGTGCTGCCCACGACGTTCCGAGCGGCCCATTCACGACGATCGAGGCGTGAGTCCGAGGCTCCGATCTCGCACCCCTCCGGTTGCTCTCCCTAGAAAGATCGTCGCTCCATCGCCGTCCGGGAGGGGTTCCGGCTTCGGTTGGAGGCCCGGATGAGGGAGAATCGGAATTGCACGATGCCGCGGCCACGCCTGCTTCTCTCCGTCCTCGTCCTCGTCCTCATCGCGCTGGTCGCGGCGGCGCCTGCCGCGGCAAAGACCGTGCCGGGATCGCCGCCCTTCCGGGTCCTGATCTTCGACCACCTGAACCAGAGCCAGTTCCGGCACCTCGCGGCGCGCGGCGCGGTCGGGCTGCTCGTGCCCGGCGTCGGGCCCACGACGAACTTCCGGCAGGCGCTCGCGCAGCTCGAACGGGGCGCCGAGGTGAACTCCCGCCTCGGCGGCGTACCCAAGGGACCGAGGCTCGTCACAACTGCGGACGCGACCGGAACCCCGACCGGCTGCTGCTATGTCGCGGTCGTGCTGCCGCCGGCGGGCGCGCCGACGGCGAACGACCAGCGCTACCCCGTCGTCGTGCTCGGGCGCGGCTTCCACGGCGTGCTCACGTCGCCGACCACGCGCATCCCCGGGCTCGTGTCGATCGTCGACATCGCGCCGACGGCACTCGGGCGCGAGCGCGGCTCGCTCTCATCGGTGCCGAGCGCGAACCCGGTCGCGAGCCTCATGAGCCTCAACCGGCAGATTCACGCGAACAACCGGCTGAAGCTCGCGGCCCTCATCGTCGTCGCGTGCTTCATCGCCCTGCTCGCGGTCGTGCGCCCGCGCGCGGCGACGACAGCCATGCCCGCGGCGCTGCTCACGAGCATCGGGCTCGGCGCAGCGGAGCTCACCAACGAAGTGGCGATCCTCGCCGTGCTGATCGTCGGTACCGTCGCCGGCGGGCTCTGGCTCGCGCGCGTCTGCGACAGCGACGGCAGATTGCTCGCGCTCTTCCTCGGCGTCATTCTCCTGCACCTGTGGCTGCTCGCGGCCCGCCCGGAGTGGGTGGCGCTGACGCCGCTCGGACCGACGCAGAACTCGCGCTTCTGGGGAATCGGGAACCAGCTGGAGACGCTGCTGCTCGCGCCGCTGCTCGTCGGGGCGACGCTCGCCGCCAAACGCTTCGGCGTCATCGGCTATGCGGGGTTCACGCTGCTCGCGCTCGTGCTCGTGACCGACAACCGCTTCGGCTCGGACGGCGGCGGGGCGATCGTGCTCGGCGTCGCCTTCGCCTTCCTCGGCGCCCGTACCCTGCGGCTCGGCGCGCGCGGGTTCGCGACGCTGCTGCTCGTCGGCGCGACCGTCGTGCTCGGCCTCGTCTCGTACAACCTCCGCGGACCGGGGCCGGATCATCTGCGCAGCGCCTTCAGTCACGGCTTCTCCGGCCTCCTCGCCGTTGCGCGGAACCGCGTGCCGCTCTCCTACGAGCCGGCGCTGCACGACTGGACGATGCTGTTACCGCTCGCGATCTGGTTCGTGGTCTCGTTAGCGCTCGCGATCCGGTTCGCGCGCCGCTCGGCGACGCGCGACCTCGTGCTCGCGCTCGGACTCGGGCTCGTCACCTCGCTGCTCGTGAACGACTCGGCCGCGTACGAGCTGTCGGGCGGCGTCGCCGCGCTGGCCGCGGTCGCACGCTTCGTGCCGTCGGTCGCCCCGCTGCGCGTGCCGTTGCCGGCACGCGCGCCGCTGCCTGGGCTGCCGCTCGCCAACGAGGCGACGACCGACTAGCGGCCGGCCGGAACGGCATGGCGCGCTTCATCTGTCGAATCGTGGGTCACCGGCTGCCTCGCCGCCGGCGCCCGTTCTTCCTCACCGAGCGCTACCAGCGCTGTGAACGGTGCGGCGAGCGCGTCAGGTTGCGCGGCCGCTGATCGTCTCTGCGTACGACGGTTGATCTCGCTCGTGCACATCGACGCGACGACAGCCGTGCTGCTCGTCCTCCTCGGCTTCGGCGTCGGCGCCTTCGGCACGGTCGTCGGCGCCGGCGGGGGCTTCATCCTCACGCCGATCCTGCTCCTGGTCTATCCGCACGACTCGGCGCGAACGCTGACGGCGATCAGCCTCACTGCGGTCTTCTTCAACGCTGCCTCGGGGACGGCGGCGTACGCGCGGCAGCGTCGCACGGACTTCCGCAGCGGCGTCGTGTTCGCGCTCGCGGCGCTGCCGGGGTCGGTCGCGGGCGCGCTCGTCGTCGGTGTCGTCTCACGGCGTGTGTTCGACGGGCTGATGGGGGGCGTGCTCGGCCTGCTGGCGGTCTGGCTGCTTTCCGGCGAGCGGTGGCTGCCCGGGCCGGGACGGCGGCACGTGGCTCGCCGGCTGCTCACGGACCGGCAGGGGCTTCTCTACGAGTACGACGTGCCGATGCTCCGCGGCACGGCCTACAGCTTCGTCGTCGGGTTCGTGTCGAGCTTCCTCGGCATCGGCGGGGGCGTGATCCACGTACCGCTGCTCGTGCGCGCGCTCGGCTTTCCTACGCACGTCGCGACGGCGACCTCGCACTTCGTGCTCGCCGTGATGAGCGGCGTTGGCGCCCTGACCCACGCAGTGACCGGCAGCTTCGCGCACGGACACGGCACGCACCGGGCGGCCGCTCTTTCGGTCGGCGTCGTCGCCGGGGCGCAGGTCGGCGCCCATCTCTCGCTGCGCCTGCGCGGCCGCGCGATCGAGCTACTGCTGGCGGTCGCGCTGCTCGGGCTCGCGGCACGGCTCCTCGTCGCTGCGTAGTTCGCCGAACGCGCGAACCGGGCGTGCGCCGATGACGCGGCGGCCTCCGCGCGGTCCTCTGAGAGTGGAGACCTATCCGGAGGTGCCGCCATGCGCGCCACACGAACCACCGTGCTGACCGTTGCCGCTCCGGTCGGCGCATACCTGATGCTGCTCGTCCTCGTAGCCGCCCTGTGGGTGAAGCCGCCGCTCCTCGGCTGGATCGGGCTCGCGGTCGTCGCGGTGCTGTCCGCGACGATCGCGACGGGCGCGCTCGTCCTCTTCCCGCGCATGCGCCGGAACGTGGACCCCGTCGAAGGCTCGGCGCGCCGGCGGCTGCTCGTCCTCGCCGACGCGCGCTGTTCCGCGACGGAGATCTGCGGTTCGATCGTCGCCGCGCTGGCGGGCCCGAATCCCGAAGTCCTCGTCGTTGCGCCCGTCCTCGCCTCGCCGCTCCACTATCTCTTCGGCGACGAGAAGGCGGAGCAGGCGGAGGCCGAGGCGCGCCTCGACGCGATCGTCGACGGGCTACGCGCCGAGGGCATCGCCGCGCGGGGCCGGATCGGCGACGACGACCCGGTGCAGGCGCTCGGCGACGCGCTCGCGGAGTTCCCGGCGGTCGAGGCGCTCGTCGTCACCTCGGCCCACACGCACTGGCTCGAGGGCGACCTCTTCGAGCGTGGGCGCAAGCTCGTCCCGGTGCTCCAGCACGTCGTGGCCACCGAACCTGCAGCCGTCCTCTGAGCGAAACGGAGCCGACATGACATCCCTCAAAGAACGCGATCTCGCCGGTCCGGGCATCGGCGACTACGGCGAGCTCGCGCGTGTGCTGCCGGACGACTACACCGCGCTGCTCTCGCCGAAGGAGACGATGCAGGCGCTGTACGCCGCGAAGCGGCTGATCGAGGACAGGCTCTGCGAGGAGCTGAACCTGATCCTCGTGCAGGTGCCGCTGATCGTCGACGTGACGAGCGGCGTGAACGACTATCTCGACCGTGACGGCTCGCGCGCGCCGGTCGGCTTCCACATCTCGAACGACTACGAGCGCAACCCGATCGACGCCGAGATCGTCCAGGCCGCGACGAAGTGGAAGCGGACGGCACTCGCGCAGTTCGGTATGCAGCCCGGCGAAGGCCTCGTCACCGACATGCGCGCGATCCGCAAGGACTACTTCCTCGACCACGATCACAGCGCCTACGTCGACCAGTGGGACTGGGAGCAGGCCATCGCACCGGAGCAGCGCACGCTTGCGTATCTCACCGACGTCGTGCGCCGGATCTGGAAGGTGCTCAAGGAGACCGAGATCTTCCTGCACGAGCGCTTCCCCGCGCTCGTCGATCCGCGCTATCCGGCGCTCCCCGACGAGCTGACGTTCGTGCACGCCGAGGACGTGCTCGCGCGCTGGCCGGAGCTGCCGCGCAAGCAGCGCGAGACGCAGTTGTTGCAGGAGCATCCGGCGGTGTTCATCTACGGAATCGGCTGGCCGCTCGCGGACGGGCTGCCGCACGAGCTGCGCGCAGCTGACTATGACGACTGGACGACGGAGACGATGTCGGCGGACGGGCGCCCGATGCACGGGCTGAACGGCGACATCCTCGTCTGGAACCCCGTGACGCAGCGACGGCACGAGCTGTCGTCGATGGGCATCCGCGTCACGAAGGAATCGCTGCGGCGTCAGCTCGAGCTGTCGGGACAGCTCGACTTTCTCGAGCTGCCGTACCACCAGGCGATCATGCACGACGAGGTGCCGCTCTCGATCGGCGGCGGCATCGGCCAGTCCCGCACGATGATGCTGCTGCTGCGCAAGGCGCACCTCGGCGAAGTGAGCGTCACCGTGTGGCCGCGCGTGCTGAAGGAGCTCTGCGCAGAGCGGAACATCCGCGTGCTCGAGTGAGCGCTCAGAAGGTCAAGAGCTCTAGGCGCCGGCCCCGCGCCAGTCGCCTGTGACGAGCGTGAAGAGCAACGCCTGCTCCGTCGTCTCGCGGTTCGCCGCCTGCTCCCAGACGACGGACTGCGGCCCGTCGATGACCGCTGCGGCAACCTCCTCGCCGCGGTGCGCCGGCAGGCAGTGCAGGAAGATCGCGTCCGGGCGCGCGAGTGCGAGCAGCTCCTCGTCGACCTGGTAGGGGCGGAGCTCGCGCAGCCGCTGTTCGCGCTCCGCATCCTCGCCCATCGAGACCCAGACGTCGGTGTAGACCGCCTGCGCGCCGTTCACCGCGTCGCGCGGATCCTCGACGAGCTCGATCGTGCCGCCGGTCGTGTGCGCGATCGCCAGCGCCCGCTCGACGACCTCCGCGTCCGGCGCGTACCCGGGCGGCGAGGCGACCACGATCTGCATCCCCATCAACGCGCCCGCCTCGAGCAGCGAGTGCGTGACGTTGTTGCCGGCGCCGACGAACGCGAGGCGCACGCCGTCGAGCCCGCCGAACCACTCGCGCACGGTCAGCACGTCGGCGAGCGCCTGGCACGGGTGGTGGTCGTCGGAGAGCGCGTTGATCACCGGCACGCTCGCGGCGGCCGCGGTCTCCTCGATCTCCCGCTGCGCGAAGGTGCGGATGACGATCGCGTCGCAGTACGCGGACAGCGCACGCGCCGTGTCGGCGATCGGCTCGCCGCGTCCGAGCTGGAGCTCGTCCGGACGGAGGACGATCGGGTTCAGGCCGAGGCGTGCAGCGGCCGCGGCGAAGGAGACTCGGGTGCGCGTCGACGGCTTCGCGAACCAGCAGGCGACCGAGCCGCCGCGCAGCGTGTCGACCCAGCCGTGCGGGTCGTCCTCCATCGCGACCGCGAGGTCGAGCAGGTGCGCAAGCTGCGCAGGGGTCAGGTCGGCGACGCGGAGAAAGTCCTTCGGCGCGACGCGCACGGGTGTGGCCGCCATCGCAGCCTCCTTCTCGAGGGTTCGTCCCGGATGGTGCCTCCGGGGCGCCGCTCCTGCATCCGCGGTGCCGCCGACGCCGGCTGCGGCCATTTCCCGATCGCCGCGGCTTCCCCGCAGCGGCAATCCGAGCGGCGCCCGATGTGGCTTCCGGCTGCCGGGCCGACGGTGGGACCGTGCAGAAAGTGGTGATCATGGGGGCCGGCGGCCGCGATTTCCACGACTTCAACGTCGTCTTCCGCGAGGATCCGGAGGCCTACGTCGTCGCGTTCACGGCGGCCCAGATTCCCGGCATCGACGACCGCGTCTATCCCGCCTCGCTCGCCGGGCCCCTCTACCCGGAGGGCATCCCGATCGTGCCCGAGGAGCGCCTTGCCGAACTGATCGCCGCCGAGGCGGTGGACGAGGTGGTGCTCGCCTACTCCGACCTCGCGTACGAGGAGGTCATGCACAAGGCGGCGGTCGTGCTCGCCGGCGGCGCCGACTTCCGTCTGCTCGGCCCGCGCTCGACGATGCTGCTCGCCACGAAGCCGGTCGTCGCCGTGACGGCCGTGCGCACCGGCTGCGGCAAGAGCCAGACGAGCCGCCGCGTCGGCAAGTTGCTGCTCGACGCCGGCCTGCGCGTCGCGCTCGTCCGCCACCCGATGCCGTACGGGGACCTCGAGGCGATGCGCGTCCAGCGCTTCGCGACGCTCGACGAGCTCGACCGCGCCCATCCGACGATCGAGGAGCGGGAGGAGTACGAGCTGCCGGTGCAGCTCGGCATGGTCGTCTACGCCGGCGTCGACTACGGCGAGATCCTCGCGCGGGCCGAGCGCGACGCCGACGTGATCCTCTGGGACGGCGGCAACAACGACTTTCCGTTCTTCACTCCCGACCTGACGATTGTCGTCGTCGACCCACTCCGTGCAGGGCACGAGCTCGCCTTCCATCCCGGCGAGGCGAATCTGCGCATGGCGGACGTCGTCGTCGTCAACAAGCTCGAGAGCGCGGAGCTCGGGCAGCTCGAGCAGGTGCTCGCGAACGTCCGGCTCGTGAATCCGAAGGCGCAGGTCGTGCTGGCGCGCTCCCCGGTCACGCTCGAAGACGGGCCGCCGCTCGAAGGGAAGCGCGTGCTCGTCGTCGAGGACGGCCCGACGCTCACGCACGGCGGCATGGCGTTCGGAGCGGGCACGGTCGCGGCCCGCCAGGCGGGCGCCGCCGAGCTCGTGGACCCGCGACCGTTCGCGGTCGGCTCGATCGCGGACGTGCTCGAGCGGTATCCACGCGTCGGCTCCCTGCCGGCGATGGGCTACTCGGACGAGCAGCTGCGCGAGCTCGAGCAGACGATCGACGCGTGCGACTGCGACGTGGTCGTCACCGGCACGCCGATCGACCTCTCGCGGCTGATCCACTCGCGCCATCCGATCCGGCACGCGACATACGCGCTCGAGGAAGCCGGCGGCGTGTCGCTCGCGGAGGTGCTCGGGCCCGTGATCGCCGCCGCGATCCGGGAGCAGCCGGTCGTCACGGGCTGAGGCCGATCGCCTGCTGCAGGCGCTCGGCGAACTCGAGCAGCGTGCCCGGCCGGTCGAGGCTGGCGATGGAGACGCGGCGCCCGTCGCGCAGCTCGACTACGAGCGCAGAGCGGCCGCTCAGACGTTCGACCGGCCGGCGCGCGATTCTGACCGACTCGATCTTCGACAGCGCGATGTCACGCGTGTAGGGCTCGTTACGGGAGCCGCCGTCGAAGTGCAGGCGCTCGGCGGTGAGGTCCAGGCGGCCCGGCTGCGTCGGGCCACCGTCCTCGGACCAGACGACCGGGAGAGAGAGGGCTCCCGCCATCATCCGAGTGTCCGCGCCGCCGCCGCAGGTGCTATCGGCGAACAGCCCGACAGCGTGTGCGGGAAACTACGCGGAGTGGAAGCAACGCTCCTCGTCGTTCACCTGCTCGCGGCCGCGATCTGGGTCGGGGGCACGGTGGCGCTCGTGTTCGTCGCCATGCCGCCGGTGCAGCGGCTCGAGGGCGAGCTGCGCGCGCGGCTCCTGCGCGACCTCGGCCGCCGCTGGCGTCCGATCGGCTGGAGCGCGCTCGGCGTCGCGATCGGCAGCGGCGCCGGTCTCGCCGGTATTCGCAGATCCGGTAGAAGTGCTGCGCACTTCTACCGGGGGCGGGTTCGGCTTCGCGGAGCGGCCGCCGGCGAAGCCGGCGGCCTCTTGAGCTGCCGGGCGCCGGTTGGCGTGGCGCGCGCGGTGGCGCTGAAGCGTCCCCGCGCGCGTGCATCCGGCCTTCGCGAACGCTCCGCGTTCGCTCCGGCTGTTGAGGTTCGCTGCCGGTCGCAGGCTTCAAACCGGCGCTCGTCGACCCGTACAGGCCGGAGGCTAACGCCGCAGGCGTTAACCGGAGGCCGACCACTCGCGGGCGGGGATGCCGCAGGCACCACCGCCCGCGCTACGCGCCCCCTTGCCTCTCGCCAGAGAAGAGGACGCCGGCTCCGCCGGCGTCCGCTCCGCGAAGCCGAAACTCAACCGGGCGGCGGGCGTCAGCCCGGCGCACGTAGCACTTCTCACGGAATACACCAGAACCCGTCGTGGATGACGGGAACGCGCCGCCCTTTCGCGGTGATTCCAACCGCTTCGAGGTCGGGGCCGCCGATCATCACGTCGAGGTGCACGTCCGAGTGGTTGAGGGCGCGCGCGGGCTTCCCGGTGCGCGTGCCGCCGAAGCCGGAGCCGAACGCGATGTGGGCGGCGGCGTTCTCGTCGAGGAGCGTGTGGAAATACGTGCGCCCGCTCTTCCCGATCCGCGACGTGGCGTCGACGAGCGCGACCTCGCCCAGCCTGCGGCCGTTGCCCGTGGGGTCGCTGTCGAGGTAGGCGGCGACGAAGTCGCGGTCAGCGGCCTTGCGGGCGTCGAGCCGCACGAGGCGGCCGCCGCGGAACTCGCCGCGCAGGCCCTCGATCAGGCGCCCCTGGAACGAAAGCGGGAACGTGCACGTGAACGTCCCCTCCGTCGCAGCGGCGTGCGGGCTCGTGAACGTCTCCTCGGTCGGCATGTTCGGCGCGATCTTCACGCCCCACGGCGTCTCTTCCTGGCCGCCGAGCCAGCGCGTGCCGGGCGGGAACCGCAGGCGCAGGTCGGTGCCGGGGCCGTGCAGCTCGAGCGTCGCCAGGTCGAGCTTCGTCAGCTTCGCGGCGCGCCGCGCGAGTGCGCGTACGTGCTTCAGCCAGCCGCTCGAGCCGGGCCCGTCCTCGTCCGTCAGGCGGCAGAACCAGAGGAAGTCATGCGCGAGCCGCCGCTTCCCCTCGAGCGGCGACAGCTTCGGGTAGACCTGAGCGGCCCAGTGGTCGGTCGGCCAGGCGGCGCCGGTCCAGCGCGCCCGCATGTCGAGGTTGGCCCGCCGGTAGGCGGCGATCTGCTTCAGGCTACGGCTGACGTCGGTGGCCATCCGCCTGTCCGAGACGCCGTCGAGGTAGCCGGGCTCGCTCTCGCCGGTGATCGCCGCGCGCGCCGCGCCGGGCTTGGAGAGCTCCTCGAAGCGCCGCTTCGCCCACGGCGGCACGACTCCGAGCGCGTCGTCGCGGGCGTGCAGGAGCCGGGCGCGGGTGAGCAGCGGGTCGTAGTACAGAATCTCGACGGTGTGCGCGCCCACGCGGTAGCCCGACTCGGCGACGGCAAGGGCGAGCTCGCGGTGCGCCGGCTCGGCCTGCACGACGAGGGTCTCGCCCGCCTTCAGCCCGAGCGACGCCTTGACGATCGCGTCGGCGTAGCGCCGCAACTGCTGCGGCTCGAGGATGTGCCCGGCCTGCACGGCCGGGACGTTACCTCCTAGTTCGGCCCGGCGGCCAGCTCGCGCGAGAGCACGATCGTGTACGCGTCCTGGATCGTCGGGAACCACGGCGGCGGCAGGTACAGCAGCGAGCTGTCGTACTGATAGACGCGGGTGGAGAACAGGAGCATGCTGCCGCCGCCGCACGTCGCCGTCGCGCCGGTGAACGTCATCGAGTTGAGCTTGCTGTTGCCGACGTAGTCGGGCTCGTTCGTGTTCGTCTGCGGGTCGTAGCCGTAGGATCGGAACGTCCCGCTCTGCGCGATCACGGCGGCGCGCCAGCTCAGGTTCGTCGGCACCCACTGCGGCACGATCACGCTGTGCGACGCGACGAGGCCGAGCACGTCGTCGCCGCTCTGGAGGTAGCTGAGGTTGCCGCCGACGTAGATGTCGGCGGCCGAGCCGACCGTGACGCGCCCATTCACCTGTCCGGAGACGATCACGGGCTGACCGACGTAGATCGCGCCGTTCGCCGGCAGGTTGACGAGCGTGCCCGCCGTGCAGGTCGGGATCCGGTCGCCGAGCTGGTACGTGCCGGCGTTCTTCGTGCAGGGCTGGATCAGCACCTGGCCGCTCGGCTGGAACGTGAGCCACCAGGCGTTGACGCTCGAGTTGTCCTCGACGATCCCGCCCGCGCCGGCGGCCGAGTGGATGTCCACGAGCGACGCGAGGAAGTTGTTGAAGTTGATCGGCGTCTTGATCACGGTGCGGATCGTCGACGAGCCGTACTTCTGCGCGCCGTTCCTCATCTGCACGCTGCCGGTGACGCTGCCCTCGGCGTAGATGTCGCCGTACGCGATTCCGCTGTGGTTGACGCTGTGCGCGACGCCGTTCGCGTCGATGCCCGCGTAGATCTTCCCGTAGGTCGTGGCGCCGGAGCCGTAGCTGATGTCCGCGTCCGCGACCATCTGGAAGTCGGAGACCGACGACGGCCGCACGAGCGTCTCCAGCTCGCGCCAGTCGCGCATGTCCGTGTCTCCGACCGGGCGCCCCGTGGAGACGATCCGGATCAGGGGCGAGTTCTGGCTCGGCGGGAAGACCTCGATGTTGTACTCGTAGCCGTTGCCGAGCTGCAGCGACCCGTACCACCGGTCCTTCCCGTTCGGGTAGGTCCACGTGTTCCCGTCCGCCTGAGGCCATGCCTGGCCGGCGGCGACGCTCTGCCCGTTCGCTGCAAGACGCGTCGACTCGCCGAGGTGCACGAAGTGCACGTCGTAGAGACGGTCGTCGATCAGCTTGGCGATGTAGTCGTCGGTGCCGGCCTCGGCAGCCTCGTAGGCGGCATCGCGCGTCAGCGCGGTGCGGCTGTGCGTCGCCTCGCCCTGGACGACGGCGATCAACGAGGCCGAGAAGATGCCGAGGAGCGCGATCAGCGCGACCACCATCACCATCGCGAATCCGTCTTCCCGCCGTACGGCCGTCTTCGCGCGCGTCATTGCACCGTCCTGATCGAGACCAGGGCCGAGTACGTCGCGGTGCCGCCGAGCGCTTGCCGCGGCGCGACCGTCAGCGTGATCCGAGCGGAGCGGACGAGGTTCGGGTCGGTCGTCTCCGCGCCGCTCGCGTCGTAGTAGGTGAAGATCGAGCTGTTCGTGATCGAGTCGAGCTCAGCCGACCATGGGCCGGACGTGTTCGGCCATTGCCAGGGCCAGCCGTCGCTGTCGGTGCTCGTGGTGACGCTGCGGTCGAGCTCGCCGCCGGTGAGCCGGTAGGAGATGCGGCGGAGGTGGAAGGGAGTCGTCCCGTCGGGCGCGTCGAACGTCAGCGTCGTGCCGCTGAGGCTCTCGATCGGCGTTGTTCCGTTCGTGTTCGTCGCCTCGCGAAGGTCGCGCGTGAACTGATCGATCGTCGTGCGCGCCAGGTCCTGCAGCGTCGCCTGCTCCTGCGTGCGGCTGCTCGAGCTCATCGTCGTGATCAGGAGCTGCCCGAACGCGCCGATCACAACGCCCAGGATCGCCATGGCCGCCAGCAGCTCGATCATCGTGAAGCCGAGCTCGGCACGGTGTGTGCGCGTCGGCCCGCTCATCTGACCGTCACCGTTGCGGTCGTATTGGTCGTCACCCCGGCGCTCCAGGTGCCGGTGAGCCCGCCGCTGAGCGCCGAGACGACGTAGACGGGCGTGGTGTTGCTCGGGACGCTGAAGACCACCGTGCCGGTCGGATCCGACGTGCCGATGAGCGAGATGTTCGAGCCGGGACCGCCGGCGACGGTGACGGTCGCGCCGGTGACTCTCTGGCCGGACGAGTTGACGACCTTGACCGTCAACGTCGGCATCGCCCCGGGTGTGCCGGTGAGCGTCAGCGGAAACGTCATCGTCAGGTCGGTCGGATAGCTGTTCGGAACGAGCTGCATCGACGGCGTGCTGTACTGGCCGTTCGTTGCGAGGATGCGCACCGTGTACTGGAGGTTCGGCACGACCGGCTCGCCTGCGACCGTCTGTACCTGCAGCTGGCCGCCGCTGAACGCGAACGACTGCCCCCCGCGCGACGACCGGATCGTCGCCGTCGCCGATCCGGTGTACGCCGACCCGTCGGGGTTCTTCGGGACGACGAGGATCGTCGCCGGCTTGTAGGCGCGGATGATGGTCGTGAACGTCTGGCCGCCGGCGATCGCCGTATGGGCGGCGGTCGCCGGCGGCGTGTCGTCCTTCAACGTCGTGTAACCGGGTCCCGAGACCGTGATGTTGTAGAACGGGTACGTCGCGTTCGTCGGCAGCAGCGCAGGGAAGGTGGTCGAGCCGGTTGCGTCGGTGACGTCGTTTCGCGTCGGGCTCGGCCCGCCGCTGATCGTCACGGTCATGCCCGGCAGCGGCGTGTTGAGGACGTAGTCGATCACCTGCATCTGCACGATCCCCTGGTTCTGCCCCGCGACAGGGCCGCCGCCGGGCGGTGCGACATAGGTGACCTCCTGCGTGAGCGGCTTCGAGTCGGCGTTGCGCAGCACGGTGACGACGACCTTCTTGTAGTCCGCCTTCGTCTGATACGAAGTCGTCGGTGCGTCGTCGACGTAGGAGATCGTCGTGTTCACCGTGGCGTCGAGCCCGGCGACGCCGAGCTGTCCCGCCGTCTGCGTCGCGGAGACGCTGCCGGACGGGTTGCCGTTCTGGATGCCGATCGACTCGTACGGGAGCGCGCGGATCGCCTCGATCGCGTTCTGCGCCGTCTGCCCCGCGAGCGTCCGCTCGTGTGCGAAGCGCTGCTGCTCCACCGAGGCGAGGAGCACGCCCACGAGGGGCGCGGAGACGACGATGAAGAGCGCCGACGCCATCACGAGCTCGATCAGGCCGAAACCGTCCTCGTCCGTCAGGGACGGGGCCCGTTGCAGAAGTGGAATCGGCGTTCTCACCGCGGCCCCCTCAAGTCCTCACGCTCAGCCGCAGTGCTTGAAACGCTCATCCACAGAGAAGCCCGAGGCCCCCGGACGGGCATCCCCCGGGAGGGGGCTTCGAGGTCCCCTCGAACGGTTGATGCCGCTGTTGCCCGCAGGCGATGTCGGCTCCGCTTTGACGCGGGCAGGTCGGTGCCGGGATGCTTCCGGCATGGAGGTCGCGGAAGTGGTCGCCCGCGCAGCCGGGGAGAACTTCCCGGTCGGCTCGCTCCTGTTCCCGCGCGCCCTGCGCCCGCACGTGCGCGCGCTCTACTGCTACGCGCGCCTCGTCGACGAGCTCGGGGACGCCTACGACGGCGACCGGCTCGCCGCGCTCGACGAGCTCGAGCACGAGGTCGAGCTGACCTTCGAGGGCGAGCCCACCTGGCCGGTGTTGAAGAACGTGCAGCCGACCGTGCGCGAGTTCGACCTGCCGCGGGAGCCGTTTCTGCGCCTGATCGAGGCGAACCGCATCGACCAGCGCGTCTCCGAGTACGAGACGTGGGACGACGTGAAGCAGTACTGCGTCCACTCGGCCGACCCGTGCGGGCGGCTCGTGCTCGGCGTGCTGCGCGCGCTCGACGACCCGGAGCTCGTCGCGGCGAGCGACTCGGTCTGCACGGGCCTGCAGCTCGTGAACTTCCTCCAGGACGTGCCGCGCGACCTCGAGCTGGGACGCGTCTACCTGCCGGCGGAGGACCGGCGCCGCTTCGGCGATCCGGCGCTCGACCGGCCGAGCAGCGAGCTGCGCGAGCTCCTGCGCTTCGAGGCGGAGCGGGCGGCAGCGCTGCTCGGCGCCGGCGACGTCCTGCGCGCGCGCATCGGCGGCCGCCTCGGGCGGGCCGTCGCGCTCTTCGCGCGCGGCGGGCTCGCCGCGCTCGAGGCGCTCGAGTCTGCGGGCTGGGACGTGTTCACGCAGCGGCCGAAGCCGTCGCGCGCCCGGCTGGCGCGCGAGGCCGCACGTACGCTCGTGCGATGACGTCGCTCGCCCTCGGCTCGCTCCCGTGGGGGAAACCGTGTTTCCCCCACGGACCCCCTTCTTCGAAGGACCTGTGGGGGAACCTCCCGGTTCCCCCACAAGAACCTCGACCCCTCCCCGGTCATCGGCCGCGAGGCGTCCGATGACCGCCGTCGAGCAGGCCTACGCAGAGGTGTCGCGGTTGACCCGCGCGCGGGCGAAGAACTTCGCCTACGGGATCATGGTGCTGCCCTTGGCGAAGCGCCGGGCGATCGCGGCCGTCTACGCCTTCGCGCGCGAGGTCGACGACGTCGCCGACGGCGAGGCGCCGCTCGACGAGAAGCGCGCCCGGCTCGAGGCGTTGCGCGCGTCGCTCGACGACGACGCTCCGACCGACGCGATGGTCGTCGCCCTCGCCGACGCGCGCGCCCGCTACGGCATTCCGCGTGCCGCGCTCTCCGCGCTCGTGGACGGCGGCCTCCAGGACACCGAGCAAACGCGTTACGCCGACTTCGCGGACCTGCGCGGCTACTGCGAGAAGGTCGCCGGCGCGGTCGGCGTCGCCTGCATCGCCGTGTACGGGTCCGGGGACGCCGAGCGTGCGCAGACCCTCGGCGTCGCGCTCCAGCTGATCAACATCATGCGCGACGTGCGCGAGGACTGGGGGCTCGGCCGCGTCTATCTCCCGCAGGACGAGCTGGCGGCGTTCGGCGTCGCCGAGGACGACATCGCGCACGAGCGGCTGACGCCGGCGTGGCGGGAGCTGATGGCCTTTCAGGCGCAGCGGGCACGCGTCCATCTCGAGGAGGGGCTGCGCCTGCTCGACTCGCTCGACCGGCGCAGCGCGCTGTGCGTCTCCACCTTCGCCGGCCTCTACCGCGGCCAGCTCGACCGGATGGAGGAGAACAGGTTCGACGTCTTCGGCGCGTCGTGCCGCCTCTCGACGCCCGCGAAGCTCGCGGTCGTCGCGCGAGGGCTACTGCGGTGAGGGCCGTGGTCGTCGGCGGCGGCCTCGCGGGAATGGCGGCGGCGCTCGACCTCGTCGACGCCGGCGCAGAGGTAACGGTGCACGAGGCCCGGCCGACGCTGGGCGGCGCCGTGCAGACGCTGCCGGAGCGCGAGGGCGATCCCGAGCCGCCGCCGGACAACGGCCAGCACATCGCGCTCGGCTGCTTCACCGAGTACCTCCGCTTCCTCGAGCGCATCGGCGAGTCCGGCTCGGTCATCCGGCGCCGCCTCGCCCTCCCAGTGATCGCCGAGGATGGCTCCAGCTCTTCCATCAGGCCGACCCTTGGGGCGCTCCTCACCTACCATCACCTGCCGCCGCGTGACCGGCTTCGCCTCCTCCTAGTTCTCGGGCGATTGCGCAGCGCGCAAGCGCGCGAGAACGAAAGCTTCGGGCAACTGTTGCGCCGCCTGGGAACGTCGCCCACGGCGATCCATCGCTTCTGGGACGTCTTCATCCGGCCGGCGCTCAACCTGCCCGCAGACGAGGCGGACGCGAACGCCGGCCTCTTCATCGTGCGCACGTCGCTGCTCGGGCCCCGCGCGAACTCCGACCTCGTCCTGCCGGCTCGGCCTCTCGGCGCCATGCACGGCGATGCGGCGGGACGAGCGCTCGAGGCGGCCGGCGCGACGGTGCGACTCGGCGAGCGCGTCGAGTCGCTCGACGAGCTCGACGCGGACGCCGTCGTCGTCGCCGTGCCGCCGGGCGAGAGCGCGCGCCTGCTCGGCGAGGGGGAGTCGCCGCTCGAGGACTCGCCGATCGTGAGCGTCCACCTCTGGTTCGATCGAGCTCTCCTCAAGACGCCGCTTGCTGCGCTTCTCGCCTCGGATGCCCACTGGGTGTTCGACCGAGGTGCCTTGACTAGCCACCAGCCGAAGGCTGGTGGGCAGTACCTCACCGTCGTCTCGAGCGGCGTCCCCGAGCTGCTGGAGATCCGCGGCCGCAGCCTCGTCGAGCGGATCGCCGGCCAGCTCACCGAGCGGCTCGGCGCGGCGGAGCTGCTCTGGTCGCGTGTCAGCCGCGAGCCCTACGCGACGGTCGCGCTGCGCCCCGGCGTCGTGCGCCCGGGCCCGGAGACGAGCCGGCCCGGCACGGTTCGCGCCGGCACGTGGACCGACACGGGCTGGCCGGCGACGATGGAGAGCGCCGTGCGCAGCGGCCGCGCCGCCGCGGCGAAGGTGCTCGCGGGCTCCACGGAGAAGGTGCACGCGTGACGGTGACGCAGTCGCTCACGCGCCTCGACGAGGCGCTCGACCGCGGCACACGCCGGCTGCTCGAGCTGCAGCGGCCCGACGGGATCTGGGTCGGCGAGCTCGAGTCCAACGTGACGATGACGGCGCAGCATCTCTACTGGCACCACCTGCTCGGGCTCCGCACGCCCGACCTCGACCGCCGGATCGCGAACGAGCTGCTCGCCCGGATGCGCGACGACGGCACGTGGTCGATCTGGTTCGAGGGGCCGGCGGACCTCTCGACGTCGATCGAGGCGTACGTCGCGCTGCGGATGTGCGGCGTCGACCCGGGCCCGCGCGCGCTCGCGTACATCCGGCGCGAAGGCGGCATCCGGAAGAGCCGCCTCTTCACGAAGTGCTTCATGGCGCTCCTCGGGCAATGGCCGTGGCAGCGGATGGTGCCGATCCCGCCGGAGCTGATCCTCTTCCCGCCCTCGGCGCCGTTCTCGATCTACGACTTCGCCTGCTGGGCGCGGCAGACGTTCGTGGCGTTGTCAATCGCGCAGTCGCTGCGTCCGGTGCGCCCGCTCTCCATTAACCTCGCAGAGATAGGCGCGATCGCCGGTAAGACCAAGCCTCCGTGCCGCCCAGGGCGAATCCGGCGCCTAGCGCTCCGCGAAGCGGAGCGCTGGATCAGAGAACGTCAGGAAGCAGATGGATCGTGGGGCGGCATCCAGCCGCCGTGGGTGTGGGGGATCATCGCGCTCACGGCGCTCGGGCACGGCTTCGAGGACGAGACGCTGCGCAGGGCGGTCGAGGGCTGGCAGGGCTTCATGGTCGAGGACGGCGACCGCCTGCGCCCCGAGGCGTGCCAGTCGCCGGTGTGGGACACGGGCCTCGCCGTGCTCGCGCTGCGTGCGGCCGGGATACCGGCCGGCCATCCGCAGCTCGTGAAGGCGGGCGAGTACCTGCTGCGTGAGGAGGTGATGGTCAAGGGCGACTGGGCGATCCGCGTGCCCGATCTCGCGCCCGGCGGCTGGGCGTTCGAGTACGAGAACGACCTCTATCCCGACGTCGACGACGCGGCGGTGATCGCGCTCACGCTGCGCGAGCTCGAGCTGGGCGACGACGCGGTGCGGCGCAGCCTCGACTGGGTCGTCGGCATGCAGTCGAAGGACGGCGGCTGGGGCGGGTTCGACGTCGACAACAGCGCGATGTGGCTCTACAAGATCCCCTTCTGCGACTTCGGCAAGGTGACCGACGAGCCGACCGCCGACGTGAGCGCACACGCGCTCGAGGTGCTCGCCCCCGCAGGCGTGTACGGCGCCTCCGTCGAGCGCGGCCTGCGCTGGCTGCTCGAAGAGCAGGAGGACGACGGCTCCTGGTTCGGCCGCTGGGGTGTCAACCACCTGTACGGCACCGGCGCCGCCCTGCCCGCCCTCGAGGCGTGCGGCGTCCCGCACGACCATCCCGCGGTCCGGCGGGCGGTCGCCTGGCTCGACTCGGTGCAGCAGGAGAGCGGCGGCTTCGGCGAGGACATCCGCTCCTACTCGGACCCCGCCTGGCGTGGCCGGGCGCCCTTCGCGACGCCGTCGCAGACGGCGTGGGCGCTGATGTCCTACGTGGCCGCAGGAAACGCTGAGGATATGGGTGCGCGGAGGGCAGCCGACTATCTTTGCGGGGTCCAGCGCCCCGACGGCGACTGGGACGAGCAGCACTTCACCGGCACGGGATTCCCGCTCGACTTCATGATCCGCTACCACCTCTACCGACTCAGCTTCCCAGTGCTCGCGCTCGGGCGCCTGAGAGAGAGGCTCTCTGCATGAAATTCCCGCTCCAGTCGACCGTCTCGATCGGCAAGTACGTCGCGTCCCAGCAGCGCAGGGGCGAGCGCTATCCGCTCGTGCTGATGCTCGAGCCGACGCTCGCCTGCAACATCGCGTGCATCGGCTGCGGGAAGATTCGCGAGTACGAGTCGAACCGCGCCCGCCTCACCGTCGAGGAGTGCGTCGACTCCGGGCTCCAGTGCCCCGCCCCGGTCGTCTCGATCTGCGGCGGCGAGCCGCTCGTCTACAAGGGGATCGAAGAGGTCACTTCAGGCATGCTCGAGATGGGCAAGACGGTCGAGCTGTGCACGAACGCGCTGCGGCTCGAGCAGTGCCTCGACTGGTTCGAGCCGTCGCCGCGGATGACGTTCGTCGTCCACCTCGACGGAATGCGCGAGATCCACGACTACGTCTGCGACTACCCGGGCCTCTGGGACGTCGCCGTCGACGCGATCAAGACCGCACGGGCGAGAGGTTTTCGCGTCACGACCAACACCACGATCTTCAAGGAGACCGAGGTCGAGGACGTGATCGAGATGATGCGCTACCTCACCGACGAGGTCGGCATCGACGGGATGCTCGTCGCCCCCGGTTACCAGTACTCGCAGATCGATCCGGCGCTCACGATGACGCGCCCCGAGCACGAGGAGAAGTTCCGCGCCATCCGGACCGCGGTCCGCAAGCACGGCTACCGCTGGATCGCCACGCCGATCTATCAGGACTTCCTCGCCGGCGAGCGCAAGCTGTCGTGCGCGCCGTGGGGGTCGATTACGCGCAACCCGTACGGCTGGAAGGGCCCGTGCTACCTGCTCACCGACGGCATCTTCCCGACGTACGAAGCACTGCTCGAGGGCATGGAGTGGGAGGCCTACGGCCCGGGCAACGATCCCCGCTGCGAGCACTGCGGCATCCACTCCGGCTTCGAGCCGTCGGCGGCATTCGAGTCGTCGAAGAGTCTCAAGGAGACCGTCCGGAGCATGGCGTGGACCCTGACCGGCTGACAAGGCGTCGCTTGCGACGCCGCGAACAGGCAGCGCCCGCCTTGCGGGCGCTGCCGCTCTGCTTCGCGTGCGCCACGACCGCGGAGGAGCGCGCCGCGCGCCGCGCCGGGCTGCCCGCGGCCCGCATCGGCGTGGGCGGCGCGGCCGGGCTGCCCGAGGGGCGGCTCGTCTCGTTCGGGCTGGCGGGCGCGCTGCACGACGGGCTGGCGATCGGCGACGTCCTCGACGCGACGCGGGTCGTCGACGCCGCCGGCGCGACGCTCTGGGAAGGCGCACCGCTCGGCGCGCCGGGCGCGCGTGCCGCGACCGTCGTGGCCTCGGACGTCCTCGTCGCGGACGCCGCGGAGCGGCGTCGCCTCCACGACGCGAGCGGCGCCGACGCGGTCGACATGGAGAGCGGCGTGCTCGCCGCGAGCGGCCGCCTCGCGGGCTGCCTGCGCTCCATCTCGGACGTGCCGGCGAGCTCGATCGACGGGGTCGACTCCACCGTGCATCCGGACGGGCGCACCGACGTCGTCGGGCTCCTGCGCTGGATCGCGCACCGCCGTGGCGCCGCGATCCGCTCGATGCGCGACGCGCTCGTTGCGCTGCGCACGCTCGAGCACGCCGCGGGGGGACTGGCATGACCGGCGGCCGCGTCCTGCTGGCCGCGCCGCGCTCGTTCTGCGCCGGCGTCGACCGTGCGATCGAGATCGTCGAGCGCCTGCTCGAGCAGCACGGCGCGCCGGTCTACGTGCGCCACCAGATCGTTCACAACGAGCACGTCGTACGTCGGCTCGAGGGTCTCGGCGCCGTGTTCGTCGAGGACGAGTCGGAGATTCCGGAGGGCGAGATCTGCGTCCTCTCCGCGCACGGCGTCGCTCCGTCGGTGAAGGCGAATGCGCGGACGCGCGGCCTGCGTGTCGTCGACGCGACGTGCCCGCTCGTGAACAAGGTCCACGCGGAGGCGCGCCGCTATGCAGACAGCGGCCATCTCGTCGCGCTCGTCGGCCATGCCGACCACGTCGAGGTGATCGGGACGCGCGGCGAGCGGCCGGACTCGACCGTCGTGATCGAGTCGCCGGAGGCGGCCCGCAGCCTCAAGACCGACAGGCCCGTCGCGGTGGTTACCCAGACGACGCTCTCGCTCGACGACGTCGCGCCGATCGTCGACGCGCTCGAGGGGCATGTCGGCGAGCTGCGGCGGCCGCATGCGGACGACATCTGCTACGCGACGCAGAACCGGCAGGACGCGGTGAAGGAGATGGTCGTGCAGGGAGCGTCGCTGATCCTCGTCATCGGTTCGGAGAACAGCTCCAATGCGAAGCGACTGGTCGAGGTGGCGCAGGCGGCCGGCGCTGTGGCGACGCTCGTCGACGGCGAGAGCGCATTCGACGAGGAGCTCCTCGCCGGGCACGGCACGGTCGGCCTCACCGCCGGCGCGTCGACGCCGGAGGAGCTCGTGCTGGCCACCGCCGACCGGCTCGCGCAGCGCGGCTACGACACGCTCGAGGAGATCACCGTCGCCCGCGAGGACGTCCACTTCCGCCTGCCGCGGGAGGTCGCGCGGGCATGACCGGCCTACGGCCCCCAGTTACGTCGCGTACCGGCGTCGTGCGCCTCGTGCCAGTCCTCCGCGGTCGCCGCTGTTGGAGCCTGCAATGACGAGTATCGAAGTCCCTTACTCGATCGCGGCCGCGCTCCCGACCCTGTCGGTGATGGACATCACGAACGAGGTCTCGCAGACGGTGGCCCGTGCCGAGTGCAGCGAGGGGATCGCATACGTCCACGCGAGACACGGGCTTTCGCTCGTGCGGGTGCAGGAGCGCGAGACGGGCTTCTTCGAGGACCTGGAGGTCCTGTTCGAGCGCATCGTCCCGAGCGAGAGCGCCGCCCGCGAGCGGCTCGTCAGCGCGCTGCTCGGGCCGCGCGCCGAGCAGGTGCCGTTCTCCGAGGGCCGGCTCTGCCTCGGCCAGTGGCAGCGGATCCTGCTCTTCTCGTTCGACGCCGAGCATCGCAACGACTGGTCCGTGACCCTGCTCGGGTGAACGGCTACGCCGTTCACCCGAGGTGAGGTTGTGCTCCGCAGAGTGGCCACCGGCGAAGCCGGCCGCCTCGTATCTGACGCGAGCGGTTGGGGTCGTGGCGTACGCGCGTTGACCAGCAGGCCGGGCGGGCGGCACACTTCGGGGATGCGGCATGCCGGAGGACACCAGCGACTGCTTGCGGGGCTCGCGCTCGGGCTGCTCGCGCTGACCGCTGAGCTCGTCGGACGCAACCTCACGCACCGGCTCGACGTCGGTCGTCATGTCGGCCGCGTTAGCTACGCCGGCGCCGACTACTACCCGTTCCTGCTCGGCGCGGTGAAGATCGGCATCGCGCTGATGCTCGCGCGCGTCGCCTGGCGCTTCACGAAGGCGCACGCCGCCGCGCGGGCGGCGCACCGCGTCGCGGTCGCGCTCGGCGCGCGGCCCCGACGGCGCGTGGCGCGCATCCGCATCGAGCTCTCGCCGCGGCTCTGGCTGCTCTCGTTCGCCGGCACGGCCTCGATCTACCTCCTGCAGACCGACGCCGAGCGCGCCGCCGGTGGGAGCTGGTCGCTCTTCGCGCCCTGGCTGCACAGCTCGGCGCTTCCGGTCTTTGCCGTGCTCTCCGTGCTCGTCGCCCTGCTCTACAAGGGCGTGGAGTGCTGGCTCGGCGAGGTCGAGAGCATCGCCGCCGACGCGCTCGCGTTCCTTCGCCGGCTGACGGCCGGCGCACCGCCGGCCGCCCGGCCGCACGTGACCGGCACGCGCGCGCCGCGGCGGCTGTTCGGCCTCAGCTTCGAGTCGAGGCCGCCTCCCGTGCCTGCGTAGTCCACGCACGGCACTTCGACAGGGAGGACATCGTGAGCGCGAACATCGCGCACGAGCTGAAGGCGAAGACGGGGGAGCGGGCGCGCTCGCTGCGCGCGCGGGTCGTGCTCGCGCTCGGCCCGGCGACGGCGCTCGGCGGCGCCGTCTGGGCGGTCGTCCAGCCGTGGCGGCTGACGCTGCTGCATCCGCACGGGCAGGGCTTGTACTGGCTGCTGGCCGAGCCGCCGCTGTACGTCGTGCTCGTCGGCATCCTCTTCCGGCTCCTGCTCGCACCCGGCATCGTGGCCGACCTGGAGGCCGACCGGTGATCGCCGGCATCGAGCCGCGCGCCGAGTTCGTGCACTGGTGGTTCGCCACCGGCTTCCTCATCCTCGGGCTGCTGCTGTTCTCCGAGGCGATCGTCGGCTCCGAGGTCTGGGGCCGCCGCCCTTGGCGGCGCTACCTGTGGCCCAGCTTCATGTTCGGCATGGGCGTGCTCATGTGGCCGGTGAGCACGTTCTTCACCAACTCGACGATCCACATGGTCGCGCACAGCATGTGGGCGCAGGTGCTGATGCTCGCCGGCGCGGCGGAGCTCGGGGTCGCCCGCGGCAAGCTCCACTCGCAGTACTGGCGGCTCACGTCGGCACTGGGGCTCGCGGTCTCCGGTGGGGCGCTGATCGTGCACGAGCAGAACCACTGGCTGTTCTCGCGCGCGGCCTTCCTGCACCACACGCTCGGCTGGACGGTTCTCGTTGCCGCGGTGTTTCCGGTGCTGCAGGCGGTCAAGCCGCGCTCGCTCACAGCCGCGACTGGCTTCGCAACGACCTTCCTCGTCATCGCCGTGCTCCTCTACTGCGACCGTGACACCGCTCCGATCTTCGGGCACCTGTCGTTCTACGCCGGGGTCCCGCACCGGTGAGACGTCTCTGCCTTCCGGCGGTCGTGCTGGCGGCGCTCGTCTCTCCGGCAGCGGCGTTCGCGCACGCGTCGCTTCTGCACGAGACGCCCGCGCTCGAGCAGCGCGTCGCCGCGTCACCGCCGCGGATCGTGCTCCAGTTCGACCAGCCGGTCGACGCGGTGCCGAACGCGATCGTCGTCCTCGATGCAGCGGGGAGGAACGTCGCCGGTTCGCCTCGTGCGGTCAAGTCGGCGCGCGAGCTCGTCGCTGCGCTGCCGAAGTCGCTGCCGCGCGGCGCGTACACGATCCGGTGGCGCGCGCTCTCGAGCGACGGCCACGTCGTCTCCGGTATCTCCACGTTCGGCGTCCGCGTTCCCGCGCCGCCGGTGACGGAGGCCGTCGGCGCGCAGGGGCCGACGACGACGGAGCACGTCGTGCGCTGGCTGTACTTCCTCGCGCTCGCGCTGCTCGTCGGCGGGATCGGCTTCAGGCTGCTCGTCGTGCGGGGCCCGCTGCCGCCGCGCGCCGAGCGTCGCTTCTACTGGGTGACGGGGATCGGCGCCGTCGCCGTGCTCGAGGTCGGGATCCTCGCCTTCCTGCTGCGTGCCGAGGACGTGCTCCAGCTGCCGTTCACGGGCTTCCTCTACGGCGACCTGTCCTCGCTCGCGAACGGGACGCGCTTCGGCGAGGCGTTCATCGCGATGACGCTCGGGTTCGCGCTCGTCACGGCGCTGCTCTACCTCAGCTGGCTGACCGAGCGCACCGTGCTGCTCTGGCCCGCGTTCGTGCTCGGCCTCGGCTTCGCTTCCGGGCTCTCCCTTTCCGGGCACTCGGCGGCGGACGCGGGGCACTCCTGGCTCTCCGAGCTCGCGGACTGGGTGCACCTCAGCGCGGCGACGCTCTGGGTCGGCGGCCTCGTCCAGCTCGTTGCCGTCGTCTGGCCGGCGGCGTACGAGCTGCGGCGCACGGCGTTCCTCCGCTTCTCGCGGCTCGCGACCGTCTGCGTCGGACTGCTGCTCGCCGCGGGCATCTACCTGAGCGTGCTGCGCCTGCCGCACGTGCACGATCTCTGGACGACCGGCTACGGCGAGGTGCTGCTCGTGAAGCTCGGCCTGGTCGCGCTCGCGCTCGGCTGGGGCGCGCTGCATCAGTTCGTCGCGCTGCCTCGCATCGAGTCCGGCGGCGTCGTCGGGCGGCTCTCGCGGAGCCTGCTCGGCGAGAGCGCCGTGGCGATGGCGGTCCTCCTCGCCGCCGCGGTGCTCGTCGATTCGAAGCCACCGCCGCAGCCGTCGCCGAGGCCTCCGGTCGCCGCCGCCGACCGACGTTGAGGCGTGGTCACGCCGCGGACGGCTAACGTCCGTCGTGATGCTGGTTCTGACCCGCGCGGAGGTGGAGCAACTGCTCGATCTCGACGAGCTCGTCGACGCGCTCGCCCGTGCGCATGCGGAGCTGTCCGCGGGCGCCGCCTCGATGCCGGCGCGGATCGCGGCTCTCGCCGGTGACGCCGGCCTGCTCGGCGCGATGCCCGGCTATCTGCCTTCCGCCGGGCTCGGCTGCAAGCTCGTGACCCTCTTCCCGGGCAACGTCGACCGGCCGACGCACCAGGCGGCGGTCGCGCTCTTCGACCCGGCCAACGGCTCGCCGGTCGCGCTGATGGACGGGACGTACATCACCGCCTCGCGCACCGCGGCGGCGGCTGCACTCGCTGCGCGCCTGCTCGCCCGCGAGGACGCGCGCGTCCTGGCGATCCTCGGCACCGGTGTTCAGGCGCGCTCGCACGCCCGCGCCTTCGCCGGCATCCGCGCCTGGGACGAGATTCGCGTCGCCGGCCGCGACGCGGCGAAGACCGCGGAGCTCGCCGCCGAGACGGGAGCGACCGCAGCCTCGTTCGAGGACGCCGTGCGCGGCGCCGACGTCGTCGCTGCGACGACCCACTCCGCCGAGCCGGTTGTCCGGCGGGACTGGGTGGCGCCGGGCGCCCACGTCAGCTCGGTCGGCTACAACGCCCCGGGCTCCGAGCTCGACCCCGAGCTCGTGCGGGCGGCGGCGCTCGTCGTCGTCGAAGCGCGCAGCTCGTCGTTCGCGCCGCCGCCGGGCGGCGCGCCCGAGCTCGCCGGCATCGAGCCCGGCTCCGTCGCCGAACTCGGCGAGATCGTGGCCGGCACGCGGCCCGGCCGCACAAGCGCGGCCGAGATCACCCTGTACAAGTCGGTCGGCGTCGCCGTTCAAGACCTCGCTGCTGCGGCCCTGGTGCTCAGCGCGGCGCGAGAGCGCGCCGTCGGCCTCGAGATCGAGCTGGAGGAGATTCACGCATGAACCAGAGCGGGTACAGCCCCGGCCTCGCGGGCGTCATCGCGTTCGAGACCGAGATCGCCGAGCCCGACCGCGAGGGCGGCGCGCTACGGTACCGCGGCGTCGACATCGAGGAGCTCGTCGGGCGCGTCCCCTTCGAGAAGGTCTGGGGGTTGCTCGTGGACGAGTCGCTGGAGCCGGGCCTGCCGGCTGCGCACTGCGAGCTCGAGGTTCGCACCGGAGGCCACATGTCCGATCTCCAGGCGATGCTTGCGATCCTCGGCGGCCGCCGCCGGCTCGGGCAGCTGATCGACATCGACGACGAGCAGGCGAAGGAGGACCTGCGCCGCCTCTCCGCCGCCGCGCTCTCGATCGTGGCCCAGTCAGCGCGCGGCGCCGCCAAGCGGCCGGTGCCGGAGGCGACCGTGCTCGAGGGGCAGACCGCCGCCGAGCGCTTCCTGCTCGCCTGGCGCGGCGAGGTCGACGAGCGGCACGCGAAGGCGATCGACACCTACTGGATCTGCACCGCGGAGCACGGGGTGAACGCATCGACGTTCACCGCGCGCGTGGTTGCCTCGACGGGGGCCGACTGCGGCGCCGCCCTCTCGGCGGCGGTCGGCGCGCTCTCCGGCCCGCTGCACGGCGGCGCGCCGGCGCGCGTGCTGCCGATGCTCGACGCGGTCGCCGAGTCGGGCGACGCCGAGAGATGGGTGAGCGAGGCGCTCGCCCGCAAGGAGCGGATCATGGGCTTCGGGCACCGCATCTACCGTGCCGAGGATCCGCGCTCGCGGCTGCTGAAGAGGACGGCGAAGGAGCTGGGCTCGCCGCGGGTCGAGGTCGCCGAGGCGCTCGAGCAGGCCGCGCACGAGGCGATCGCGAAGAAGCATCCGGATCACTCGTACACGAACGTCGAGTTCTGGTCCGCGATCGTGCTCGACGTCGCCGAGGTGCCGCCGGCGCTCGCGCCGGCGATGTTCGCGTGCTCGCGCACGGCCGGCTGGTCGGCGCACGTGCTCGAGCAGAAGCGGCTGGGCGTGCTCGTCCGCCCGAGCGCGAACTACGTCGGCCCCGGAACCCGTTCGCTCCAGTCGCTATAGTTGTCGTGTGCCGCGGTCGCGAGACCTCGCGTGGCGGCGCGGGTGGTGATGCCGAACTCATGGACCGGGCGGTCCTAGGTGTGCTGGACGTCGCGCGAAGCGTGCTCTCCGAGCTGGACGTGGAGATCGTGCTCGAGCGCGTGCTCGCGTCGGCGAAGGAGCTGACCGGCGCGCAGTACGCCGCGCTGGGTGTCCTCGCGGACTCCCGGACCGAGCTCTCGCGCTTCCTGACCCTCGGCGTGGACGACGCCCAGCGCGCCGAGATCGGCGGCCTGCCCCGCGGCCGCGGCGTGCTCGGCGAGCTGATCAGCCATCCGGTGCCGCTCCGGCTCGCGCGCGTGGGGCATCACGCCCACTCCTGGGGCTTCCCGGTCGGGCACCCGCCGATGGAGACCTTCCTCGGCGTGCCGATCCTCGTGCGCGGCGAGCCGTACGGAAACCTCTACCTGACCGAGAAGGCCGGCGGCGCGGAGTTCACCCAGGAAGACGAGGACGCGGTCGTGCTGCTCGCCGAGTTCGCCGGCGTTGCCATCGACCATGCGGACCGTTACAGCGGCGCCCGCGAGCGCCAGGACGAGCTGGAGCGCACGGTCGCGGCGCTCGACGCCACCACGCAGATCGCGCAGGCGGTCGGCGGGCGCACGGACATCGCCGTCATCCTCGAGCTCGTCGCCAAGCGCGGCCGCGCGCTCGTCTCGGCCCGGACGCTGCTCATCGAGCTCGTGCGCGGAGACGAGCTCGAGGTGGCGGCCGGCGCGGGCGAGGTCCCCGAGGGCCTGCTCGGCGAGCGGGTTCCGCTCGAGGACACGGTCGCCAGCGCGGCGCTGCGCACGCGCAAGACGCAGCGACTCGAGGAGGAGCTCAACCGCTCGCGCTTCGAGCAGCACGGCCTCGGCCGTCTCGGCGTCGCCGCCGAGAGCGGCCTCGTCGTGCCGCTCGTGTTCCACAACCAGGCGTACGGCGTGCTGCTCGCGCTCGACCGCCTCGAGGACGGCCCGGACTTCACGGCGGAGGACAAGCATCTGCTCGAGGCCTTCGCGGCGAGCGCGGCCACCGCGGTCGCGACCGCGACGTCGGCCGCCGCCGAGCAGCACCGGCAGCGGCTGATGGCCGCGGAGGACGAGCGCCGGCGCTGGGCCCGCGAGCTGCACGACGAAACGCTCCAGAGCCTCGCCGGCCTGCAGATGCTCCTCGGCTCGGCCCGGAGATCCGGCAGCGCCGACGCGCTCACCCACGCCGTCGGCGACGCGCTCGAGCGGATCGATCAGGAAATCGGCAACCTCCGCGCGCTCATCACCGACCTGCGGCCGGCGGCACTCGACGAGTTCGGCACGCAAGGCGCGATCGAGACGCTCGCGCTGCGGGTCGCGCGCAACGGCATCGAGGTCGACCTCAGACTCGACCTCGCGTACGAGCAGGGCCGCGCGCCGACACGCCACACGCCGGAGCTCGAAGCGTCGGTCTACCGGATCGTCCAGGAGGCGCTGACGAACGCCGTCAAGCACGGCGGTGCGACGCACGCGCGCGTCGAGATCCGGGAGGACGACTCGACCGTTCACGTCGTCATCCGCGACGACGGCGCCGGCTTCGACCCGAGCGCCGTCAGCGTCGGCTTCGGCCTCCTCGGCATGCGCGAACGCGTCGAGCTGCTCGGCGGCACGCTCGAGATCGAGTCGGTTCCGGGGAGCGGGGCGACGGTGAAGGTGAGCATCCCGGTCCAGCGCCGCGCAGAGGTCAAGGCCGCGGACATGGAGGGAATCCGCCGGATCGGAGGCGCGTAGAGACGGCCGCCGGCGGCGGCAGCCCGGATACGCTGCGCAGATGGGTGATCTGCTCGCGTACCGCGACCGTTTCCCGATCCTCAGCGACTGCGTCTACCTGATCAACCACTCGCTCGCGGCGATGCCGGCGGCGGCCGAGGAGCGGCTGCTCGAGTACGCGCGCATGTGGCGCGAGCGCGGCATCCGCTCCTGGGGCGAGGGCTGGTGGGATATGCCGGTATCGGTCGGCACGCAGGTAGGGCGGATCATCGGCGCACCGCCTGGCTCCACTGTGATGCACCAGAACGTGACGGTCGCGGAGATGGTTGTGCTCTCCTGCTTCCGGAATCCGGGCCGGCGCAACCGCGTCGTCTACGAGGAGGCGAACTTCCCCTCGGTGCGCTACCTCTACCAGGCGCAGCCGGAGCTGGAGGTCGTCGCGGTCGCGGACGACCGGGCAATCGTCGAGGCGATCGACGAGCGCACCCTGCTTGTCCCGATCAGCCACGTTCTGTTCAAGAACGCGGAGATCCAGGACGTCGAGCCGATCGTGCGCCGCGCGCACGAGGTCGGCGCGCACGTCGTGCTCGACTGCTACCAGTCGGCCGGCGTCGTCCCGTTCGACGTGACCGCGCTCGACGTCGACTTCGCGGTCGGCGGCAGCGTCAAGTGGCTCTGCGGCGGGCCCGGCGCGGGCTGGCTCTACGTCCGGCCTGATCTTGCTGCGCGCCTCGAGCCGACGTTCGTCGGCTGGCAGGGGCACGCGCGGCCGTTCGCGTTCGAGCCCGAGCTCGAGTACGCGCTGGGCGCGGCCCGCTTCCTCACCGGCACCCCGAACGTGCCCGCGCTCTACGCGGCGACTGCGGGCTACGACGTGATCGAGGAGGTCGGCGTCGGACGGATCCGCGAGCGCTCTCTGGCGCTCACGCAACTGCTGATCGAGCTGCTGGACGAGGCGGGGCTCGAGGTGGCGAGCCCGCGCCAGCCGGCACGGCGCGGCGGCACCGTGCTCGTCCGCACCCCCGATAACGCAGCCGTGCATCGCGAGCTCGGCGAGCGCGGGATCATCTGCGACTTCCGCCCCGACGCCGGCGTTCGGCTCGGTCCGCACTTCTACAACACCGAGGACGAGCTCCGGTACACGGTCGAGCAGCTCGCGGAGATAGTCGGCAGCGGCGCCTACGCGCGCCATGCCGGTGCCGCCGCCCGTTTCTGAGCTGCGGTAAATCCCCCTTTTTCGAGCCGCGGAGCCGCCGATTTGGAGCTACTTTGATCATGAATGCGTCGTTTTGTCATCACTGTCGTTCTGCTCGCCGCCGCCGGCCTGGGTGTGGCGGGGGGAGCCTCAGCGGCGCAGCTGATCGACCGCGACGCCACCGGCGTGCAGCTGGCGATCGACGCGAAGGGCGAGGCGCTCCTGACCTACCACAAGGGCGGCGTGGTGAAGCACGTGCTCGTCTGGGGCGCCGTGAACGCGCTCGCGCCGAGTCCCGGCGCCCCGCAGGTGAAGTTCAGCGTCGACTACGCCGGCGGCTGGGGGAAGTACCACACCCTGTACTGGAAGAGCTTCAAGGGACGCTGCGGCACGTACGACGGCCCCGCCTTGCCGAACGTCGTCGCCGCTTGCAAGGCGCCGGACGGCTCCTACTGGGCGGCGCAGAGCTGGCCGCAGCCGCTGCCCGACCTCGGTTTCACGCCCTGGATGTCCGCGCAGCAAGCCGACTGGCTCGAGATCTCCCACTGGACCGGCCCGGTCGCGCAGCTCGAGATCGGGATGGACTGGGTCTACGGCGAGCGCTTCCAGGACCTGTTCGGCCGCTACACCTATCTGGGCAACCCGGTGCACGGCTTCGGGACGACGTCGGTAGGCGCGCCCACCGACGGCTTCGGCCGTCTGCTCTACCTCGACACGTACAACTCCGTGTACGGTCTCGGCTGGCGGCGAGAGAACTCCTTCGTCTCCCACAACCCGACAGGCGCCTTCTGCTACGGCTTCTACCCGTTCGACCCGACCACGGGCGGCTACGAGCACCCGTCGGGGCAGATGGCGCTGCGCGGTCCCGGGACGGGCGAGAAGTACCGCCTGTTCGCCGAGGGCCCGGGTGTGACCCCGGACGTGGCGACGGTCGTCCCCGGGCTGCACGCCTTCGACCCGCAGAACCCGCAGGACGTCGCGCTCCAGGCGGAGGAGTCCGAAATCGTGCTCTCGTACGGCGACAAGAGCTGCCGCGCCGGACTCTAGTGGACGCGGCCACAAGTACGGTTGTGCGTCTGGCGGCCCGCAAACGCGGCGCATGCCGTTGTCCTCGGTCGGCCGCATACCTACGGGTATGCGGCCTCCCTGCGTCCTAGGCCTGCTT
>Ga0116112_1000233_pt1 | contig 47108 bp, 45 predicted proteins | sample June2015DPH_8_15_FD_89721 | JGI IMG/M metagenome (GOLD analysis project Ga0116112, IMG submission 89721) | Peatland microbial communities from SPRUCE experiment site at the Marcell Experimental Forest, Minnesota, USA - June2015DPH_8_150 | ecosystem: Environmental > Terrestrial > Soil > Wetlands... | reverse complement strand
CTTTCACTTCGGCGAGCCATGCGTCCGTCGGCGCCTGCGGCATCAGGTCGGGATCGGGGAAATAACGGTAGTCGTGGGCATCTTCCTTCGTGCGCATCTCCTCGGTGATGCCCGCTGCGTCGTCCCAGCGGCGCGTGGATTGAATCAGCCTGCCGCCCTTCGTTAGCACTTCAATCTGGCGCGGGATTTCGTATTCCAGCGCCCGGCGCACGCCGGAAAAGCTGTTCATGTTCTTGATTTCAATCTTCGCGCCCAACTCTTTCGAGCCGGCAGGCCGCACACTCACGTTCACGTCACAGCGCACCATGCCCTTTTCCATGTCGCAATCGCTCACGCCGCCGTAAACGAGGATGTCCTTGAGCGCGTTGAGGTATTCGTAGGCCATGTCGGCGCTGGTGATGTCAGGTTCGGAAACAATTTCCATGAGCGGCACGCCCGCGCGGTTGAAGTCCACACCGCTGTTCCGCTCGAAATGGAAACTTTTGCCGACGTCCTCCTCCAGATGCACGCGGGTGATGCGCACGCGCGAAATACCGCCGTTGAATTCGAACTCGACATGGCCGTTCATTGTGGACGGCTGGTCGTATTGGCTGATCTGGTAATTCTTCGGCATGTCCGGGTAAAAATAATTCTTCCGGTCGAACTTCGCGCGCGCCGGGATTTCGCAGTTCAGCAGGAACCCGGTAAGCACGGTGAGTCGCAGCGCCTCCTCGTTGGCGACAGGGAGCACACCGGGCAAACCGAGGCAGACGGGGCAGACGTTGGTGTTGGGCGGCGCGCCGAAGGCGTTGGCGCAACCGCACCACATCTTCGATTTCGTTTTAAGCTGGACGTGCGTTTCCAGTCCGATGACCGCTTCGTAGTCCATATTACGGGAAGATTTTTACCACGGATGAACACGGATGAACACGGATTTTTGCATTGACCCCCGAAAAGGCAGCGACCCATCGACCTGTGTTGAAGAGGAAATTATTGAGGTGTGTAAACAGCACCACGAACGGACACGACTCGCCGCGTTCAAATCCTGGAAGTTTCAAATCGCTCTTGCCTTTCTGCCGCAGCGCCGGCACGTTGCGGCGGTGTTAATCGATTCTACATCACTGCATCAATTTGTTTTACATCTGGTTTCCATCGGAACCATGAAAAAAATCATCGTCACTCTACCTTGTATTTGCGCCGCCATCGTGTGTGCCGGGGCGGAAACGTCCGTGTCTTCCCTGCCGCGCAGTACGCCGGAAGCACAGGGCATTTCTTCCGGCGCCATTCTCGCGTTTGTCGAGGCCGCCGATCAACAGTCGGTCACGACCAACGCCATTCAGAGTTTCATGCTGTTGCGGCACGGTCACGTCGTAGCCGAAGGCTGGTGGTTACCCTACGGCCCGGACATTCCGCACAAGATGTTTTCGTTGAGCAAAAGTTTCACGTCCACTGCCGTCGGGCTGGCCATTGCCGATGGGAAACTCAGGCTGGATGACCCGGTGCTTTCCTTTTTTCCGGAAGACGCGCCGACCAATCCCAGCGCCTATTTGAAGGCCATGCGGGTGCGCGACTTGTTGATCATGTCCAGCGGCCAAAATTCAAATACCGTGGCTCATCTGGATGACGTGATGAAAAATTCCATTCATACAAAGGAAAAAATAACCCGGGCGTTTCTCGCCGCGCCGGTGGAATGCAAACCCGGCACCTTGTTCATCTATAACACACCGGGGAGTTACATGCTGTCCGCCATTGTGCAAAAGGTGACGCGACAAACCGTGTTCGATTATCTCCGGCCACGGCTCTTCAACCCGCTCGGCATTGAAAATCCGACATGGGACGCAAGTCCGCAGGACATCACGCTTGGCGGCTTTGGGTTGAACCTCCGGACGGAGGACATCGCGCGGTTTGGGCAGCTTTATTTGCAGAAAGGCATGTGGAACGGCCAACAACTGGTGCCGGCTGCGTGGGTGGAAGCGGCCACCGCCCGGCAGACGTCCAACGGCAGCGAACCGGCGGGCGATTGGGACCAAGGCTACGGCTATCAATTCTGGCGCTGCCGGCACGGCCTTTACCGCGGTGACGGCGCGTTCGGCCAATTCTGCATCGTGATGCCGGAACAGGATGCGGTGGTGGCCATCACCAGCGGGACAAGAAACATGCAAGCCATCATGAATCTGGTGTGGGACAAACTGCTCCCGGCGATGCAGCCGGCGCCGTTGCCAGCCAATGATGAAATGGACCAAAAACTCGAACGCACGCTGGCCGGTCTGACGCTGCACCAACCGCAGGGTGCCGCCACGTCCGCCATCGCCGCGCACGTGTCAGGCCGGACGTATCTGTTCCCGACCAACGCCCAGAACATTGACGCGGTGACGTTCGAATTCAAGGGGTCGGAGACGACACTTGTTATACGCAGTCTGGGCCGGGAACATCGCATCGCCTGCGGTTCCGGCGTCTGGAAAAAGGGGCGGACTGCCTTTGTGGCCGGAGCAGACTGGCGGATTGCGGAGCCGGTAGAACAGCCCGCGGCCGCCAGCGGCGCGTGGACGGCGGACGACACCTACACGGTGAAGCTCGCCTATTACAAAACACCACTGGCTATCACGCTCACCTGCCGTTTTGCCGGTGACCGGGTGTTATTGCTCAATGTTGAATACAGCGTGGATTGGGCCGTTACCAACCCGCCGTTGCTGGTCGGAGAAGCCAAGTAAATCCGAAATCGCTTAGGGCGCAACTTAAGGGCGTGCTACCTAAATGAAATATGGTGGGCGAGCGTCTTCACGAGCCGAAGATTTTGGAGCGCGCAAAAGACTCACCCCAAAAACCGGAGTTCGCCGTAGCGCAGCGCGTCTCGCCTGCCGGACTCCAGTTTTCGGGCTCTATCATCCTTATCACCCGGTTGCGGGCCTTTTCCTTGTGCGGGTCGTGCCGGTTGAAGACGGTCATTGGCCGTGATGCAATAGCCAGATGATCCGGTAGAGCAGAAAGGTGAGGACGCAAATCGCGACGCCAATCCCGACAACGCCAATCAACTTGGCCAGCAGGTCGCGGGCCTTTTCCTTGCGCGGGTCTTGCCGGCAAAACTGGAACGTGAGCAGGGCGGTCATCAGTTCGTCGGCGGATTTATACCGTTGCCACGGGTTCGCCCGGCAGGCTTTGACGACAATCTTGTTGAATTGGATCAAATCGCGGCCCTCCCGGTCATCCTCCAGGTGCGTTGGCAGTTCCGGGTAATAGTTCCGGTCAATGCCGGTGCTGATTTCGTACAGGACTTTGCCCAGGGCATAAATATCCGCCTGAATCGTGCCGGGGCCTTCCGGCGCAATAAAGCCTTCCGTGCCCACATACGAACTGGGTTCGAACATCTCCGCGACCAGGCCGGTGTCCGCCAGCTTGGGAAAACCATTCACGTAAATGATGTTGGCCGGCTTGATGTCGCGATGAATCAAACCGTGCCGGTGCAGGTAACCCAGGGCCGACGCGATGGTCGCGCCCAGCCGGATGCATTCGCCAATGGGCAGGCGTTTGCGTTCGGCCAGGTCGTGCGCCAGGGTCCGGGGCCGGTAATGTTCGGGATCGATGGTTTGGCCAGTGTTGATGTCATCGGCCAGCTCCATCACACAATAAAAATATCCCGCCGCCTCGCCGCCGCCGACGTGGAGGATGTCCACTAATCCGTCGTGCTGGCGTGAGAGCGGCTCGAATTTCATCACGCCGTCCAGCTCCCCGCTAAAAGGGCGTTTGCGCCGGGGGGTTTCTTCAAACACGATTTTGACGGCGCGGTAGGTGCCCAGGGCATTTCGGGCCAGCCACACCCGGCCGCCGCTGCCGCCGCCGATGAGCCGGAGGAGTTGATGATCCGGCACCGGCGGAGGCGTGGCGGCTTTTGACGCGGCTTTATCGCCCGGCCTGGAATCAACTGGTTTGGTCATGAACAGTCCCGTTTCATGGAAACATTTTATTTCCGGTTCAAATCGAGTTCCACATATTTTCCAGAACGTGTACTTCTTTCCTGATCAATCTCGTAACGCGATGCTTGGCGAGATAAACCCGGGCCGCGCTGACTCCCAGTGTCTGCGCCACCTTGTCCACCGGCCATCGCCGGAGGACGTAAAAATCAAACATCTGATAATATTCCTCTCTCACCCGGTGTTTGACGCGTTCCGTGGCGGCCTTGAGCAAATTCGTCTGCCATTCCTCTTCCCAGATGGATTCAGAATTCGCGTCCACGCCGTTGGAAATTTCCTCCAGACGTCGGGACGCCGGTTTGGTCATTGTTCCTTCCTCGCCCGCCAAGCGGGTCCGTTTTCGCAACTGGTCTGCGATCCGCCAGCGCGTGAGGTTTCGCAGCCAGCCCTTGAAGGAACCCAGCGTGCGGTCGCGTTTGAATTTCTGAATGTCTTTGGCCACGGAAATGACGGTTTCCTGAACCACCTCCTCCGCTTCGGTCACCGTCAGGCCGGATTTCAGCGCGAACGCATAAATCAGCCGCCAGTACGTATCGAAAAATTCCCTCCAGCTATCCTGATCGTCCCGGTTCTGCAACCGGCTCAACAGGCTGTAGCGCGTGGGAATCAGGTTGTCGGCCAACAAGGTCATTACCAGAGTCATACACGGAATACTCGTAGAAGACGACCCGTTTCTTGCAAAAATCTTTTTTGCCTGCGCCACAAACTGTTCCCGCCAAACAAGATTTACCGCGCCGGTGTTGACCATCCCACGGGGAATCCCACAACCCGCCCATGTCCTTCGCGAGCGCCGACAAGAAAAGGCCGTCGCTTGCTTTTTGTCGGTTCAGCAGCCCTACTGCGAGCAATTTTTGCCCAACGCTGTCGGCGCTGTCGAAGCACCTGAACCTGATATAAATCAGGCCGCTGCCGGGCGGGTCCCCATTTGAATCGCGTGTCTGGCCGCCCGTTTGCGAACGAGCCATTGGTGGAACGATTCCAGGTAGAGATAAATCACCGGCGTGATGTAGAGCGTCAGCAACTGGGACACCATCAAGCCGCCGACGACGGCGAGTCCCAGGGTCTTGCGGGATTCGCCGCCCGCCCCAAGACCGAGCGCGATGGGCAGCGTGGCCATGAGCGCGGACATGGTGGTCATCATAATCGGCCGGAACCGCAGCAGGCAACCCTCGTAAATCGCATCCTCCGGGTTTTTCCCGTGTTGGCGTTGCGCGGTGATGGCAAAGTCAATCATCAGGATTGCGTTTTTCTTGACGAGGCCGATCAGCATGATGAGGCCGACAAGGCCGTAGATGTTCAGGTCGAGATGAAAAAGCATCAGCGTTATCAGCGCACCGAAGCCTGCCGAGGGGAGGCCGGACAAAATTGTCAGCGGATGAACGAAGCTTTCGTAAAGCATGCCGAGGATGAGATAGATGATGAGAATGGAAATGCCGATGAGAACCAGGAGGCCTCTCTGGGACGATTGGTAAACGGCGGCCGAACCCTGAAAGCTGGGGCTGATGGTCGCGGGCATGTGCAAATCGGCCTGGAGTTTTCGGACCTGCTCGACGGCGGTGCCGAGCGAAATACCGGGCACAAGGTTGAAGGAAATGGTGACGGACGGCAATTGGCCGATGTGCGAAATGCTCATCGGTCCCACCGTGCGCACAAGTTTGGCGACCGCGCTCAGCGGAACGAGCGTGGGCATGCCATTGGAAACGGTGAACGAACTGCTGACGTAGAGCTGTGCCAGCGCGGCGGGGTCGCGTTGAAATTGCGGTTCGACTTCAAAGATGACCCAGTATTCGGCCACGTCGCTGTAAATCGTCGAAGACTGGCGTTCGCCGAAGGCGTCGTAGAGCGCGTTTTCGATTTGCTCCGCGGTCACGCCAAGCGTGGAAGCCTTGTCGCGGTCAATTTCGACGGTGACCTGCGGATTGGCGACGAGCAGATCACTGGTCACGTCCTGAAGAATGTTTGTCTGCTCCGCCAGCCGGGCCATCAGGATGGGGGCCCAATGGAAAAGTTCCTTCGTGTCGGTGTCCTGCAGGCTGAATTGATACATGGCCTTGGTCAACTGGCCGCCAATGCGAATCAGCGGCGGCATTTGTGGATACACGTTGATGCCCGGCAACTGCGCGAATTTCTGGCGGAGTTCCTGCACAATCTGGGGCGCGCTCAATTTGCGTTCGGAGCGCGGTTTCAAACGCATGAACATGCGGCCACTGTTGCCACTGCCAATCGCGGACATGAATCCGCCGATGTTCGGGTCGGCGGCGACGATTTTTGCCGCGGCCAGCTGATGCTCCTTCATCGCGTCAAAGGAAATGTCCTGCGACGCCTCGGTAATCGCAAATATCTGGCCCGTGTCTTCATCGGGAAAAAAGCCCTTGGGAATCACGATGAACAGAATCACCGTCACGAGAAATATCGCCAGCGACACCAGCATCGTCACGCCGCGATGGTGCAGGACGGTTTGCAAAGTGCGGTCGTAAGTGTTGCGCATGCCGGTGAAGAAACGTTCAAAGACATTGTAAACTTTGCCGTGTTTGCGTTCGCGTTCCGAATGCACGAAGCGGCTGCACATCATCGGCGTGAGCGTCAGTGAAACAAAACCGGACACGAGCACCGCAACCACAATCGTCATGGCAAATTCGTGCAGCAGGCGTCCGAGCAGTCCGCTCATGAACAAGACCGGGATGAACACCGCCGTGAGCGACAGCGTCATCGAGACAATCGTGAAGGCGATTTCCCTCGACCCGTTGAACGCCGCCTGCATCGGCGGCTCGCCGTTTTCCATGTGGCGCACGACGTTTTCGAGCATCACAATCGCGTCGTCCACCACGAACCCGACGCACAGCGTAAGCGCCATGAGTGACAGGTTGTCGAGGCTGTAACCGAGCAGCGCCATCGCGGCAAACGTGCCAATGATGGACATCGGCAGCGCCAGGCTCGGAATGAGCGTCGCCGACAGGTTTCGCAGAAAAACAAAAATGACCATGACGACGAGGCACACGGCCAGAAAGAGCGTGTGTTCCACATCCGCCACCGACGCGCGAATGGACTGCGAACGGTCGAAAAGAATGTCCAGGTTCACCGCCGCCGGAATTTGATTGCGGAACTGCGGCAACAAGCTGCGGATGTTGTCCACCACGGCGACGGTGTTCGCGCCCGGCTGGCGTTGAATGGCCAGCACGATGCCGCGCGTGTTGTTATACCACGCCGCGGTCTTGTTGTTTTGCACGCTGTCCAGCACGTGCCCCAATTCCTGCAGACGCACGGGATTGCCGTTGTGATAGGCGACGATGAGCGGCCGGAAATCCGCCGCCGTTTGGAGCTGGCCGCTGGCTTGGATGGTAAACGCCTGATTTTTGCCGTAAAGAATGCCGAGCGCCTGGTTCACGTTGCCCGATTCCACCGCCTGCTCGACCTGGTCAATGCCGAGGCCGTAGGCCGCGAGTTTGTTCGGGTCCACCTGGATGCGCACGGCGTATTGCTGCGAGCCGTACACGCTGACTTGCGCGACGCCGTTCACCATCGAAATGCGCTGCGCCAGCAAATTTTCGGCGTAATTGTCCACCGTCGAGAGCGGCAACGTGGGCGACGACATCGCGAGATAAAGAATCGGTGAATCGGCGGGATTGACTTTGAAATAGGTCGGCGGCGCCGGCATGTTCGGCGGCAATTGTCGGGCCGCCCGCGCAATGGCCGCCTGCACGTCCTGCGCCGCGGCGTCAATGCTCCGGTCCAGTGTAAATTGGATCGTGATTTGCGAACTGCCCTGTGCGCTGACGGATGACATGGAGTCCACGCCCGCAATCGTGGAGAATTGTTTTTCCAGCGGGGTGGCCACCGCCGAAGCCATGGTTTCGGGACTCGCGCCGGGCAGGTTCGCCGAGACCTGAATCGTCGGATAATCCACGCTCGGCAAATCGCTGACCGGCAACTGGTGAAAACCGATGAGGCCAACCAACAAAATGCCCGACATGACCAGCGTGGTCATTATGGGTCGGCGGATGAATAACTCGGGAACGCTCATGGCGCGTTGGTCGGCGCGGGCTGGTCGGGAGACTTGACGTTCACTTTCACGCCGGGGGCGAGCCGCAACTGGCCGTCTGTCACCACCGTTTCGCCGGCCTGCAAACCTTTTTCCACCACTGTTTCGTTTTGATATGTGATGCCAACTGTGACCGGGCGATTCTCAACAATTTGACTTGTTGTGTTCGTTGGATCCGGTTTCACGACGTAAACGAACTGATTATTTTGTCCCGTCTGCACCGCCTGCGACGGCACGACGACCACGTTCGTCAATTCTGAAAGGGTCAGCGCGAGACGCACAAATTGCCCCGGCCACAACGCGCTGTCTTCGTTCGGAAACGTGGCTTTGAGTTGAATCATGCCGGTGGACGGGTCAACGGCGTTGTCAATGAACGTCAATTCACCCTGCGGCGGCGGCACGCCCATGTTTTCGAACGTCGCTGCCACCTCCAAAATTTTGTCGCGCATCTGCCTTTTGATTTCCGGCAGATATTGTTCCGGCACGCCGAACTGGACGTAGATCGGATGAATCTGATTGATGGTCACCAGCGTGTCATCCGGCGCCTTGACGACATTGCCCTGATAAAATTGCAGGCCGCCCGTCACGCCATCAATTGGCGACCGGACCCCGGTGAATTCCAGGTTCAACGCGACATTGGTAACGGCAGCTTCGTCTGCCAGCACTGTGCCCTGCAAGGCGTCCATGCCGGCCCGGCTCGTGTCGAATTCATCCTGCGAAACGAGTTTTTGCCCGTACAATTTTTGTTCCCGGTCGAATTGAATTTTCGCGTTTTCCAATTGTGCCCGGTCGCGCGCCAACGCGGCTTTTGCCGCCGCCAACGCCGCCTGCGACACCCGCGGATCAATCGTGAACAGCAAATCGCCCTTCTTCACCTCTTGTCCTTCCTTGAAATGCACCTCGCTCAAAATGCCGCCGATTTGCGGGCGCACCGTCACGGTCGAATACGGCATCACATGGCCGACCGGCGGCGGATCAATTTGCACCGGGAGGTTCGTTTCAACCGCCCGTGCCACGAGCACCGGCACGCCCGCGACGCCGGTGTTGTTTTTGCCGCGCGAACAGCCATTGGCCAGCATCGCCACGGCCTGTGCCAGTGCCGCCAAAACCAAAATGGATTTCCCCGGGGTTTTCATTTCTTAAAAGTGATTTTGCCGCGCCGGTTGAAAAGCCGCCGCGAATTTCCGCAAAAAAGCCGCGCGTTCCTTCTGGAATTGGGGATCGGAAACCGGCCGGCCCATGATGAGCCGGGTCAATTGGGGAAACGCCGCCGGAAACATGGTCAGCGACCGCATGGCCAGCATCACATGGCGCGGGTCGAGTTCGGTGGAGATTTGGCCGCGCACCTGCCGCCGCCGGATGCGCTCCAGGCCGCGTGCGGTCGCCGCGCGCCGGTTTCTTTCGTCAATCAACCTCTGGTCGGCTTCCTGCAACGCCTCCCATTCCAGCAGGCGGACCCAGGCCGCGTCCTTGCACGCGGCTTCGAACCAAAAGATGAGACTTTCCGCCGGGTCGCCCGACAACGTTTCCGCCCACGCCTGCCGCTCGGCCATTTTCAGGCGCAACACTTCGCGGAACAAATGTTCCTTGTTGCCGAAATAGTGGTAGAGCATCCGTTTGTTGATGGCCGCGCGCCGCGCAATCGCGTCCACGCGCGCGCCGGCAAAACCGTTGGCGGCGAATTCCTTGAGCGCGGCGGACAGGATGCGTTCGCGCGTGCGTTCGGGATTGCGCCCCGCCGTGCCGTCGTTCAACCGTGCGGATTTTAACATACGTTGTATAAGTAACCATCGAGTTACTTAAAAAGCAAGCCCGATAATTTACGGATCAAAGCGGCGGCTTCTCCTTGTGCCAGGGCGTGCTTTGTTCGTAAGCGTGCGCGAGGCGCAAAATGATTTCCTCGCCGAACGGCTGGCCGAGCAACTGCAAACCAACGGGCAGCCTCGGATTTCTGGTGAAGCCGCAAGGGATGCTGACGCCGCAGATGCCGGCCAGATTGCAGGAAATGGTGAAAATGTCGCTCAAATACATCTGCAACGGGTCTTCCGATTTCTCGCCAACCTTGAACGCCGCCGTCGGCGAAGTCGGCGTGACGATGGCGTCCACCTTTTCAAATGCCTGCAAAAAATCGTTGCGGATGAGCGTGCGGACTTTTTGGGCGCGCAAATAATAGGCGTCGTAGTAACCGCTGCTCAAAACGTAGGTGCCAAGGATGATGCGCCGCTTCACTTCCGCACCGAAACCCGCCCCCCGCGTCCGGCCGTAGAGCTCAATCGGGTCGGCGCCGTCCACCCGCGCACCGTAACGGATGCCGTCGAAGCGCGCCAGGTTGGCCGACGCCTCGGCGGTGGCGATGATGTAATAAGTCGCCACGGCGTAATCCGTGTGCGGCAGGGAAATCTCCACAATCTCCGCGCCCAATTTCTCGAATTGCTTCACCGCTGCGTCCACCGCCATTTTTACCTCCGCGTCGAGGCCGCCGACCATGTATTCCTTCGGCAAACCGAGTTTCAACCCTCTGATGTCGCCGGTCAGTGCAGCGGAGTAATCCAGCACCGGTTGCGGCACGCTGGTCGAGTCGCGCGCGTCGTGCCCGCCAATCACCCCGAGCAGCGTCGCCGTGTCGCGGATATTTTTGGTGAACGTGCCGATTTGATCGAGCGAAGACGCGAAGGCGACGAGGCCATAACGCGACACGCGACCGTAAGTTGGTTTCAAGCCGACGCAACCGCAGAGCGCCGCCGGTTGGCGAATCGAACCGCCGGTGTCTGAACCCAGCGCGGCAATTGTCTCGTCTGCGGCGACGGCTGCCGCCGAGCCGCCGGACGAGCCGCCCGGAATGCGCGTCGTGTCCCACGGATTGCGCGTGATGCCGAACGCGGAATTTTCCGTCGAGCTGCCCATCGCAAATTCGTCCATGTTCAGCCGGCCGAAAACGATTGCGCCCGCCGCCTTCAATTTCTCGATGACGGTTGCGTCGTAAGGCGAAATGAACCGGCCGAGGATTTTCGAGCCGCAGTTGAGCGGCTGGTTTTTGACGGCGATGACGTCCTTGATGGCCACCGGCACGCCGAGGAGTGGGCGATTGGGTTCGTGGCCGCCTTGCGCCAGCAATTTGTCAGCCGTCTCGGCTTGCGCAAGAGCGTCGGCGGCATTGTGACTGATGAAGGCGTGAATTTTGCCGTCCACCCGGGCAATTTGGTCGAGGCACGACTGCATCGCCTCGCGCGCGGAGACTTCGCGTTTGGCGAGCTTGGCGGTCAGTTCGGAAATGGTCAGTTGGTTTAACAACATAAACATCCAACGCCCAACATCCAACGCCCAACATTCAACGGACGGCTACCGGAACAATTATCCGAGGTTCGATGTTGAATGTTGAATGTTGAATGTTGAATGTTTTCCATGGCAGCCGGTATTTTCCGTTTCTATTCGACAATCTTCGGCACGATGAACAGGCCGTTGGCCCTGGCGGGCGCGTTGCGCAGGGCGTCGTCGGGCGGCAGCGACGGGCGGACTACGTCGGCACGTGTCACATTGACCATCGGTACGGCATGAGCGGTCGGCTCGACCCGGCTGACATCAAGCTCCTTCAACTTTTCGATGTAGCCGAGGATGTTGCCGAGCTGGGCGGCGAGTTTTTTCTCTTCGGCGGGCGTGAGCGCCAGCCGCGCCAGATGCGCGACGTATTTCACGTCAATTTCAACGGATGCCATGCAGGCAGCCTAGAGTTCAAGGCGCAAAATTCAAGGTTCAAAGTTGGTTCCTTTTCAAAACAGATATGCTTTACTTCGTGTGGCGAGATGAAGGAAGTACGCGCCCACATTGACAACCCATCAGAATTGCCCGCCGACGCGTGGCTGACGCCGATCCGTTTCGCGTTTGTCCTCGCGGGATTGGTTGCGGCATTTTTCCCGGATGTGTTGTTCGCCGGAAAGACCTTTGTTTTCCGCGATTACGGCATTTTTACGTACCCCCTCGCCTACTACCAGCGCGAAAGTTTCTGGCACGGCGAAATTCCGCTTTGGGATCCGCTGAACAACTGCGGGATCCCGTTCCTGGCCCAGTGGAACACGGCCGTGCTCTATCCCTTTTCACTGATTTACATTTTGCTGCCGTTGACCGGTGGGTTGAACGTCTATTTTCTGACACACCTCTTTCTGGCGGGGTTGGGCATGTTTTTACTGGCTTCGCGGTGGTCGGGAAACCGCCTGGCGGCCGCCGTTGCAGGCATTGCCTTCACGTTTAATGGCATGACGCTGAACAGCCTGATGTGGGTGGGCAACGTAGCGGCGCTGGCATGGATGCCGTGGGTCATTCTCGCGACTGAACAAGCGTGGCAAAACGGAGGGGCGAAACGGGTCACGCTCGCTGCGCTGGCAGGCGCCGTCCAAATGCTTGCCGGCGGACCGGAGATAACCTTTCTCACCTGGCTTTTTTTGATGGCGCTATGGACGGGGCGGGTGATGCAGGAAAAAACACGGCGTTTCTTGCTTTTGGCGCGTTTGTCCATGGTGGTGCTCTTGGTGAGCCTGTTCAGTGCGGCCCAACTTTTGCCCTTTCTGGATTTGCTTTCCCGTTCAGACCGCAACGGCGCGCCGGGCGCAAGCCTTTGGGCTGTTCCAGTTTCGGGCTGGGCCAATTTGCTGGTGCCGCTCTTCCACTGTTACCGCTCACCCTTGGGAGTCTATTTCCAGCCAGGGCAGGATTGGACTTCCTCGTATTATCCTGGCGTTGGCACCCTGGCGCTTGGACTGGCGGCTATGGTCCGGGTGCGAACACCGCGAGTCTGGCTGCTGTCCGGGACCGCCGTCCTCGGATTTATTGTGGCCATGGGTGACAATGGCTGGCTTTACCCCTGGCTGCTGAAAATTTTGCCGCCGCTTGCCTTCATGCGGTACCCCATCAAGTTTGAATTCCTGACGACCTTTGCCGTGCCCCTGCTGGCGGCGTTTGCCATCGCCGGGTTTAGAAAGGCGGCGACGGTGGCCTGGTCAACGGCGATGCACTGGACGTTGAGCCTTGCGCTTTTCCTGGCCGCCATGATCGGCGCATTGGTCTGGTATTCGCACGTTTATCCCCTGCCCAACGAACCTTGGGAAACGGCAGGCCTCAATGGCCTGACCCGGGTCGTTTTTCTCATGTTGATCCTCACCGTGTCATTGGTCTATGTCCGGATTCAAAAATTCAGCCTGCAAATCATCACCGGCTTGTTGCTGCTCGTGCTGGTCTGGCTTGATGTCGCAACCCATGCGCCGCGACAAAATCCCACCGTCGCCGCTTCGGTCTATCAGCCAGGCCTGCTGCCGCAGCAATTGAAAATCAACCCCCAGCCGGGCAACGCCCGCGCATTCCTGGAAAGGCAGACCCACGATTGGGTTTACGGATGGATGCTGTCGGACACGTACAAGGACTACCTTGGCCGCCGGACCGCCTTGCTCGGAGATTGTAACCTTTTGGATGGTATCGCCACACCGGCCGGCTTTTTCCCGCTTTATGTACGGGAACAACGGACCATTTGGGGGAACCTGTTTGACTCAACCACCAACAATTTTCCAAACGGGCTGGCGGACTTTCTTGGCATCGCCTACCTGTCCAATCCGTCACGGCTGTCCGACTGGCAATTTCGCCCCTCGTCTCTGCCAGTCTGTACCCTTGGCCAAAGGCCCGTGTTCGCGGAACCTTCACAAATTCCTGCCTTGCTTTTGAAACCTGATTTCGATCCGCGAAAGATCGTTTATCTTTCCCCGGAAACGAAAACCTGGCTGACCGTCACCAACCCAACCCATGGGACGGTCCGAACCGTCCAATACACGGCTCAACGCCTGACTTTTGAAGTTGAAGCCGGCACAGCGGCTTTATTGGTGCTTTCGCAAACGTATTATCATCCGTGGCGGGCTTACGTGGATGGCAAACCCACACGGTTGTGGCGCGCCAATCATGCCTTTCAGGTTCTGGAGGTCCCAGCCGGCACACACCGCGTGGTGCTGGTTTACAAGGACCCGCAATTCCGCGCCGGCGCGATCATTTCGCTGACAACCTTGATTGGCTGCTTGCTTTTCCTCTGCCTGCGCTGGCGAGAATCCAAAGCGTAAACTTCCCGGTCACAATCACCGCCTGCGACTTCATGCCGATCAAACCTGCGTTCGACGAAGGCTCCGGGCGCGCCGGGTCTTGCGGAGTGCGCGTGATACCAACCCGGAGACTTTGCGTTTGGCAGGCCGGGTGGTGAGTCCGGATATGGTTAAGCGTGAATGCAAGCCGCGCCAGATGCGCGACGTATTTCACGCCAATTTCAACGGATGCCATCTCGAAAGACCAAAGTCCAAAGTTGAAAGGCTTTCGATTACCCGATGTCGATCCAATATCTCTGCGTTATGCCTTTCTCATCCTTCCGAGGAGATTCGGAGTCAAGTCTGCCGCCATTGCTTTGTATCACCCGCACCGATGCCACATTCGCTTTGTCGCATTTCAACAAAATCCTGGTTAAGCCTCGCGCCTTCACGCGTTCCAGCAACAGTTTCAGCATGATTTTGCCATAACCTTTATTTCTCTCCGCAGGGCGAACACTATAACCAATGTGTCCGCCTTCATAGGAGAGCGCCACATTCAGTGAATGCCTGAAGTGTGCAACTCCCACCAAGGTTTTGTCCTTGTCAATCAGCCAGAAACACGAGGCTGGCACATGTCCTTCTGACAAGCCAATTCCGGCCGCTTCCTCGTGAAGACGACGAATCAGGGCTCCAAAATCACGCGCGTCATACTGCAAAATGGCGGGAATCAACGGCTCCTTCCTTTCAAGGAATTCATTAACGAAAGAACGATAAGTTGCCTCCCACGCCTCGCAAGGCTCAACGAGTTCCACTTTTGCAGCATGAGGCAAACTGCTCATTCTTCATCAAACTTGCGTTTGACGAGGGCTTCGAGTTCGGCGAGAGCTTGCAGCGCGTCGGCGCCGTGGGCGTGGAGGATCAATTTGCTGCCGGGACCGGCGGCCAGCATCATCAGGCCCATGATGCTCTTGCCGTTGATTTTTTCGCCGTCCTTTTCGACAAAGATATCGCAGGCAAACCGGTTGGCGGTCTTGACGAAAAGCGCGGCGGGCCGGGCATGAATGCCCAGCTTGTTCACGATGGTCAGTTCTTTGGTGATGACCCCGTCATCCGGTGGTTTTTTCGCGCTCATCGGTCTGCTCGAGGCGAGTCTAATTGCCGCTACGGGATTGTGCCACTGAAATTTACCATTCCTGTGGCGGCGGCGCGCCAGGCGACATTTGCGAAATGAGGCGCTGGTTCAATTCCCGCGCGGCATTCTGGCCGGACATTTTTAATTTGACCTGGAACGCCGCAACCTCAATGAGCCGCGCGAGGTCACGTCCGGGCCGAACGGGAATAACGACGTGCGGAATGTCCACGCCCAAAATCTTCACGAATTCCTGTTCCATCCCGACGCGGTCCACCTCCCGGACTTCTTCCCACGGTTTGAGGGTGACGATCAGGTTGAGGTTTTTTTCCTTGCGAATGCTTTTGATGCCGAACATGGCGGCGACGTTGATGATGCCGATGCCGCGCACTTCCATGTGATTGCGGGTGAGCTCCGCACTGGTGCAAACCACTTCGTGGCCGTCCACGAGCACGACCTTGATGACGTCATCGGCGACGAGGCTGTAACCGCGCTCAATGAGGGCGAGGACAGCCTCGCTTTTGCCGATGCCACTCTCCCCGCGGATGATGACGCCCACGCCGAGGATGTCCACCATGCTGCCCAATTCCGTGCCGCGCGGCGCGAACATGGATTCGAGCTTCAAGGTCGCGGCATTGATGAATTTCATCGTCACCAGCGGGCTTTGGAAAATCGGCACGTTCGCCAGCTCGGCGGCCTTCAGAAATTCCTCGTCCGGTCGGAACCCGCGGCTGAAGATGAAACACGGGATTTTGTAGGCAAACAAATAGGCGTAACGCGCCTCCCGTTCTTTTTGGGTGAGGGAACGCAGGTAATACACCTCCGCGTTGCCCATCACTTGAACGCGTTTGTAGGCGAAGTATTGCGTGAACCCGCTCAACGCCAGACCGGGCCGGTTGACGGTCGGCTCGCGGATGATGCGCTTCAAATTGGCCGCGCCGGCGAGGAGCTTCATCTGCAGCGCGTCGGCGTGTTCCTTGAAAAATTGTTCGACGGTGACCGTTTCGTGTTGCATGTGCAGAATGCGGTTAATGGAGCATTGGAGTAATGGGGTCGGGCCATGCGAACCATTTCCGCACGCCACTACTCCAAAACTCCCGCACCTGGTTTTTCATAAATTGAACTCCGGCCCCAGGTAAATCTCGCGCGCCTGCGGGTCGTTCGCCAAAAATTCGGACGTGCCTTCCACGAGCACCTGTCCCTTGTGGATGATGTAGCCGCGGTCAATCAATTTCAAGGTTTCGCGCACGTTGTGGTCGGTCACCAAAATGCCCAGCCCGCGCTCCTTCAAACGCCGGATGATCTTTTGCACCTCATAAACCGCGATGGGATCAATGCCGCTGAACGGTTCGTCCAGCAGCATCAGTTTCGGACTCGTCACCAGGGCGCGGGTGATTTCCAGCCGCCGTTTCTCGCCCCCGCTCAACGTGTAGGCCTTGTTCCGGGCCACCGGCGTCAAATCCAGCTCCTCGAGCAAATACTTCAAACGCACCGCGCGCTCGTCGCGCGACAGTTTGCACGTTTCAAGGATGGCCAGGATGTTTTCCGCGACCGTGAGCTTGCGGAACACCGACGGTTCCTGGGTCAAATAACCGATGCCCAGCCGCGCGCGCCGGTGCATCGGCAGCCGCGTGATGTTGCGTGCCGCGAATCGCACCACGCCGGCGTCCGGCTTCACGATGCCGACGACCATGTTGAAGGTCGTCGTCTTGCCCGCGCCGTTCGGGCCAAGCAGCCCGACGATTTCCCCCGCGCTCACGCTCAACGAAACGTCGTCTACCACCCGGCGGTGGTGATACGCCTTCACCAGCTTTTCCGTGGCGAGCAGCAGGCCGTTTGATGGTGGCACGGTTGTTTCCATTCAAAATCAGAAATTTCGAGGGGCGGCATGGGGTTCGGGAATGAGATCCAGTTTTCCCGGTGGAAAAGTTGTGTCCGCCGCCGGTGGGTTAGTTGCCGGCGGCATATTGGTACCGGCGGTTGGCCCGTTGAGTTTTTGACGGAAAACCATCCTGGGATTTGTGGCGCTTAGATGGTTGTTCACACGATCCCAAACAATCACATCGCCGGTGAGCGTGCCATCCGGATTATCTATTTGCGGATTGCCAGAAAGGGTAATCGTTTCATTCGTCGTTCCCCCCTTCACTTCGTAAACATAAACCGCCTTGGCGCCGGTTGCATGGTTGGTCTGGCCTTTGCCGTCCACAAAATCAATGACCACGTTGGTCTCGGCAACAATGTGATTCACACGCTCGCCGGCCTGCGGCACATCGGCCATAAGCCATTCGCTGGCCAATTTCATTTCCGGGTCGTCCACTTGCACGCGACCGTGGTAGGTAGCCTGCCGCAGCTCCCAATCAAAATCTCCCCGGTCCGCCTTGATCTGCGTCGGCGGGCGCGGCTTCGGCGGCAGGACGACATTGGCGTTCGTAGCCGCCGGCAGGAAAACGACCGCAGCGGCGTTTGTTGCTTTTTCCACGACGGCATTTGTGTCCGTTTGCGCGAGCAGCGTCCGACCGCTCGCCAGGGCCAACAACCCGATGAGGCAAAAATTTCTCGCAAGCCGGTCTTTCATTTCATCGTATTTTCAATCACCGTGTGCACATGGTTTGAGATGGTGAGGAAGGAATCGTTTTGCCGCCACAAAAAACCGTCGCCCTCGACATGGAATTTCCCGTCGCCCGTCTGCAACTGCAAATGCCCGGGCGAATTCGCCACGTGGTTGAACGTGTCATAAACGCATTCCGGCGCAGTCACGATTATTTCCGGTTTGCCGTCCAGGTTGAACGTTTCGAGTTTGAGCTGTTTGATGACCACCAGTCCGCCGGCCTGGGGCTGTGCTTCCGCGCCCGACAACCGCGATTTCATTTGCTGTTGATGCGGCGGCTCAAAGTATTCGACCGACGTGAAGTCGCTCGCATGTTGGACGCCGTTCGGTTGCGCACGCCCGTTCGGAACAGCAAAAAACAAAACTGCAACAACAGCCAAAAGCCGGGTGGCGAGTGACGGGTGACAGGTGACGAAAACCGTCGTGAATCGCGCGTTTGCTTTTTTCCTGTCACGTGTCACACGTCACCTGTCACGCTTGGTAATGCGCGACGATTGAATTCCATTTCCCCTGCGTCTGCAAAATCATTTCCGCCACTTCACGAACCGCGCCGTGGCCGCCCGGAGCGTGCGTGACGTAATGCGCCGCCGCCTTCACCTCCGGCCGCGCATCCGCCACCGCCACCGCAAAACCGGCGCGCCGCAAAGGCCCCAAATCCACCACGTCATCGCCCACAAAACACAAAGCGTCCCAATCCAGCTTTGTCCGCCGCAAAAGCTTTTCGACGGCGCCGGTTTTGCCCACTCGGTCGCCCTGCTGGATGAGAAAATCAACTTTCAACTCGGCGGCGCGCGCTTCCGTCACCGTCGATGGCCGCGCCGAAACCCAGCCGACTTTGAAGCCGGCCCGGCGCAGAAACACGAGGCCGAGACCGTCGCGGATGTTGAAGCGTTTGACTTCCCGCTCGCCGCCGATGAATACCGTGCCGTCGGTCATCACCCCGTCCACGTCGCACAGGAACAGTTTTATGCGCTTGAGCCTGGTGACAAGTGACACGTGACGAGTGACAGGATTTTTCGCGCGTCGTACGGCTCCAGTTTTCTTGTCACTTGTCACACGTCACCTGTCACCTTGCGACGGCTTTGAATACTTTCAACAGCCCGCGCAACAACGCCGGCATTTCAGCCAGCGGAATCATGTTCGGCCCGTCGCTCAAAGCGCGGTCGGGGTTCGGGTGAGTTTCAATGAACAGTCCGCTCGCCCCGGCGGCGAGCGCCGCGCGGGCCAGCACCGGCGCGAACTCGCGCTGGCCGCTGGATTTGTCGCCGCCGCCCCCCGGCAGTTGCACCGAATGCGTCGCGTCGAACACTACCGGGCAGCCAAATCGCTTCATCATCGGGATCGAGCGCATGTCAGCCACCAGATTGTTATAGCCAAACGTCGTGCCGCGCTCGGTGAGCAGGATTTTTTTCGCACCCGCGCGCCGGGCCTTCTCCACGACCTGCCCCATTTCGGCTGGCGAAAGAAACTGGCCTTTCTTCAGGTTCACGATTTGGCCCGTCGCGACGGCGGCCTCAATCAAATCCGTCTGGCGGCACAGGAACGCCGGGATTTGCAGAATGTCCGCGACTTCACCCACGACGGCGGCATGCGCCTCGTTGTGAATATCCGTGAGCACCGGCACGCCGAGCTTCCCGCGCACTTTAGCGAGCACGCGCAAACCCTCGTCGAGGCCCGGCCCGCGGAAGGATTTGGCGGAGGTGCGGTTGGCCTTGTCGAAACTGGCCTTGAAGACGTAAAAGATACCGAGTTGCGCGCAGGTTTTTTTGAGCGAAGCGGCGACCTGCAGGCACAGCTTCTCGTTTTCAATCACGCACGGCCCGGCGATCAGAAACAACCGGCGCGGCGAATTAAGGGCTTTCCAGATGGCGGCATCGTTGAGCACACGGAAGTTTTAGCAGTAGCGCAAAGGAAAGTAAATGGCTTGTCGCACCGTGGCTTTACGAAGGCGGAATTGACGCTGCCGGATTTCCGGCGCACACTCGCGGCATGGCAAAGAAAGCTTCTACCGAGGTAGGGGCGGCGCGCTGCGCCGACCGTACATCGCAGCGCGATGTCCCCAAAAACTCCCTCGCCATGCCGCTCTACGGAAAAAAGAAAAAGTGAACCCCATGAAAAACATCCTCTGCATCCTCGCCGCCGCTGCGCTGTTTTTTTTATCCAGCAAGGCTTGCTCCGCCCAAGTAGATTCTAATGCTGTGAAGAATGCAGATGATTTTCTTGCCGCGGTTAAAATCGCCGAAATTCCGGAAGGTATCCAGGCAGTTAAACAGTCGGCTTGGAGTATCGACAAATTGCCGGTCCTTCAGGACTATACCAAGCTTTACGACGGCACGTTTGATACTGATGTGCCGAACATTAAGGGCTTCAAAAGATTGGTTCAGGCAAAAGTCCAAAGCCGGAATATGGCCATTATCGACACCAGATATATTCTCATTTCCTATCAGGATCACAAATCTGGCCAATGGCGTGTTTATGGGTTCACGGAGTTAAAGGACACCACTGTTGAGTCTGAGCTTTCATTCTTTAGCCAGCAACTCGGAAACACTCAATTTGTACCAGCCCAGTTTAATTATTGGCATTTTGCTTACTGGTTGGGACTTTCCGGAAAATTAAAGGCCTCTCAATTGGCCTCAGAAAAGGCTATAACTTTAAACGCTGCCCATCCAAACCCTGATTTCCCTTCTTGGCGCAATGATAATGTTCGAATTGTTAAGGCTATAATTGGGGATGAAATTACAACGCATTTTGCTCCCAATACAAATGTGGGGCCGGCTGCTGTAAAATCAACCGCTCCCTGACGGTGAAAGAAATTTTGGACGAGCAGATTGCGAGGAAGCTGGCGTGACCAAATGAATCTACAAGGGACACCAACAAACGAGCTTGTAGAAATTGTCAGACAACAGGCGGAATCACGGCAAATGCCAAACGCGGCTGCTTTGACGGCTGCTTTGAACATCTTTGCAGAACAATTTAAGAAGCTCCTTTCTGATCCCGCAAGAAAACGGAAGCTCTCTGCCAAGCTTAACCATCTTTCGCTTTGGCTTGGTCGCCTTGTGATTGCATTTAACAATTTGGAACATGCATTGGCTCGGGAAGTAAGCCTTGAGTTGTTTGAGACGTTAGGGCAAGAGGAATCATCCTTGACGCACTCGTCAGATGGGATTTCACGAGCGTTCCGGCGAGTAAATGATACAGGGGTTCATGATATGATCATGGCTTCGATGTCATTTGGACAAAAGCTCGACTTCCTTGCGGCCTTATCGATAAAAAAGTTTTCAGGCAATACGAGGCAGCAAAAACATATTCATTTAATTGTAAAGGCACTTTCTGAGGCCGAGGATTTTCGCAACAGGATGTTGCATTCAATATGGACAGAAAATTTCGTGGATTATTCACGGATGAAGGCGAGAACAAAAGGCCGAAAAGGACTTAGCGTTAAGCGGGCAAATGCAAATATTCCTCACATTCGGCAGGCGATAAAAGCTATTAGCACGCTTGAAGATTTAGGACTTTTTGCGATGACCCACGACGCAATTGTAGATGAAACGGATGAAAAATTATTTGATATGTCAAAAGTGTTTTGTCCCACCAACGAATAATGATTTCGCTCGTGAACGGAGCTTGGGATTTTTTAATTTCGATTTTCTACAAATATGTCAGCCCTGACGGGCTTGGAATTCGTGTCGAAAAAATCCGCGTTCAATCCGTGTTTCATCTGTGGCTTCCCTTACGCCCCGCCTTTTCAAATCACCGTTCCGTGGGGGATGATGGCGTTTTTGGGAATGATGACGATGCCGTCGCGGATGTAATAAAGTGCGTGGTCGAGCTTTTCCGGTTTGCCGGCGGGCGAAATCGTTACGTTGCTCCCGATGCGCGAGTTTTTGTCAATGATGGCGTTCTCGATTTTGCAGTTTGTGCCGATGCCGAGGCGCGGTTGGCCATCGCGTTCGTGCGCTTCGATGGATTCCTGCGATTCGTAATAATCGCTGCCGAGGATGACGACACGGTTCAACTCGCTGCCGGCGCCAATGACGGTGCGCAGGCCGACAATGCTGTTGGTGATGCGCGCCTGGTTGATAATGCAGCCGTCGGAGACGAGCACGTGATCAATGTGAGCGCCGTTGATTTTGGAGCTGGGCAGATACCGCGGGCGGCTGAAAATCGGCGCGCTCATGTCGAAGAAGTTGAACCGCGGCAGTTCAGACACGAGGTCGAGGTTCGCCTCGAAAAACGAGCGGATGGTGCCGATGTCCTCCCAGTAGCCTTGAAAAATGTAGGAGAACACGCGGCGCGAACTGATGGCGTGCGGGATGATGTGCTTGCCAAAATCCGTCAGCGGGTTGTTAAGCAGTTCGCAGATCAGACTGCGGTTGAAAACGTAAATGCCCATCGAGGCGAGGTACAGTTCGCCGCCACCCTTGATGCCCAGTTTTCCGTGCCACTCGGACGGCAGCCGGAGCGAGTCGAGCAGGGCGGCGTCGGCCGGTTTTTCGGCGAACCGCGCGACGCGCCGGTCCTCACCGATTTGCAGGATGCCCAATGATTGCGCGGCCTGCCGGTTGACGGGAATCGCGGCGATGGTGATGTCGGCGCTGGTTCCGGCATGCTGACCGATGATCCGGCGAAGATCCATCCGATACAACTGGTCGCCGCTGAGGATGAGCAGGTAATCGAAATCGTGATTGAGGAAGTGCGTGAGATTTTTCCGCACGGCGTCGGCGGTACCTTCATACCACGACGTGTCGGTGAGCGTCTGCCGCGCCGCGAGGATTTCCACGAAGCTGCTCGAAAAGAGGTCGAATTTATACGTGCCCGAAATGTGGCTGTGCAGCGAGGTGGAATTGAACTGCGTCAAAATGTAAATGCGCCGGAATCCGGAGTTAATGCAGTTGGAAATCGGGATGTCCACCAGCCGGTATTTGCCGGCCAGCGGCACGGCGGGCTTCGCGCGCTCCTTGGTCAGCGGGAACAGCCGCGTGCCCTGGCCTCCGCCCATGATAACGGAGAGAACGTTGCTGACATTGATGGACTGGCGGCCGCTGTGCAACATAAACCGGTTTGCACCGCCAATATATTGCCAACCGCAACCGCAGGGCAAGCAGCAGATGCCGAATTCTTTTACGACGCCGTCTGCCCATCACGCGCGATGAACGGCGCGAACTCGTCGTGATAATGCGGCGGGATGCGGACTTTGAATCGCGCCTTCGGCCCGCGATAGCTGCTCTCGATGACCTGCCCGACCTGGTGCAGCCGCGCAATGACGGCGGACTGCTCGTGCGGCACGCGCAACACTAAAAATTCCCGCTTGGGCCGCAACTGGGTGCCGATTTCCGCAAGCAACGATGATATGCCCTCGCCCGTCGTCGCCGAAATCGCCACCGCGTGCGGATGATTTTCCAGCAACCGGTTCAACACGCCGTTCGCCCCGTTCCCGCCGCCACCCGCGCCGTTTCCCTCAGAGTTAAGCCGGTCCAATTTATTGAGAACCATGATGGTCGGCTTGCCGCCCGCGCCGATTTCGGCGAGCACGGCATTCACCGCTTGAATCTGTTCCTCCACCTGCGGATGGCTGAGGTCCACGACGTGCAGCAGCAAATCCGCCTGTACGACCTCCTCCAGCGTGGCCTTGAACGCCTCGACCAGCCCGTGCGGCAGCTTGCGGATGAAACCGACTGTGTCCGTCAGCAAAACATTCTGGTTCGTCGGCAGGCGCAGACGGCGCGTGGCCGGGTCCAGTGTGGCGAACAGAATGTCCTTCACTAAAACGTTCGAACCGGTAAGCGCGTTGAGGAGTGTGGATTTGCCCGCGTTGGTGTAACCGACGATGGACGCGAGCGGCCAGTTGTTGCGCTGGCGCGCGCTGCGCTGGATTCCGCGCTGCTGGCGGACCAGTTCGAGCTCGCGCGAAATCCGGGCGATGCGATCCTGCACCCGGCGGCGGTCGGTTTCCAACTGCATTTCGCCTTCGCCGCCGCGCATGCCGATGCCGCCCGCCTGCCGCGACAGGTGCCCCCAGAACCGTGTCAGGCGCGGCAGCAAATGCTGGAGTTGCGCCAGCTCAATCTGGAGTTTGCCTTCGCGCGTCCGGGCCCGCTGCGCAAAGATGTCGAGAATCAGCGACGTGCGGTCGAGGATTTTGCAGTTGAAGATTTTTTCGAGCGTGCGGCTCTGCGCCGGTGACAATTCATCGTCGAAGATGATGGTGTCCACTTCCTGGCGCCGGCAGAATTCGGCGAATTCCTCCGCCTTGCCTTTGCCGATGAACGTGGCGGGCGTCGGCGCGTCCAGCTTTTGCAAACCGTCCCCGACGACTTCGCCGCCGGCGGTGGCAGCCAGTTCGGCCAGTTCGGCGAGCGAATCCCGCAGGTCCGGGCGGCGGCGCGATTTGAATTCGGCGCCGACGATAAAGACCCGTTCGGGTCGAGTGTTTCTGGTTTCGATGAGCGCTTTCAATGTCTTACACCCTCATCATAGCACAAACCGTGGCCGAAAATCCAGAACATACCAAAGCCGCGCTTTATGGTTTGCAGCCACAATCATCTGCGGAACGCAGACAATCGTTCGGAGTTCCGCCTTCAGGCGGTCAACCAGCGGTTTTTGTCCAAACCGCGTAAACGCGGAACTCCAAACGGCGGCGGTGCCAGGTTGCGCCCGCGCTTTGACAACGATTTTATTGCGGCTTGCGCAACGCGTTTTCGTTTGCGACAATTCAGCGGCGCGGGCGATGCAACAGCAAAATTATCCCAAACATTATTGCGGCGTGTTCGGCATTTTCGGTCATCCGAATGCCGCCGAACTCACCTACTACGGTCTTTATGCGCTGCAACATCGCGGCCAGGAAAGCGCCGGCATTGTCACCTGCCACGAGGGAAAATTTTTCAAACACCACGGCATGGGACTCGTCTCGCAGGTTTTTAATCCGAAAATCCTGCACGACCTCGTCGGCAACCTGGCCGTCGGCCACACGCGCTATTCCACCACCGGCACGTCCAATCTCCGCAACGCCCAGCCGCTCACGGTGGATTGCACGCGCGGGCAAATCGCCGTCGCCCACAACGGCAATCTTACCAACGCCGCCCAGCTCAAGGACGAACTTGAAGAGCACGGGCTGGTCTTCCAGACGAGCGTGGACAGCGAAATCATCATCATGATGTTCGCGCAGCCGTCGCTCAACGGCGTGGAAAACACCCTCGTGCAAACGCTCCGCCGCATCGAAGGCGCCTATTCGCTGGTTATCATGACGGAAAAGGAGTTGATCGGCGCCCGCGACCCCCACGGCTTTCGTCCCCTCGCCCTCGGACGCGTGGACGGCGCATGGGTGCTGGCGAGCGAATCCGTCGCGTTTGACCAGATTCACGCCCAGTTTGTCCGCGACGTTGCGCCCGGTGAAATCGTCGTCATCAATGAAAAGGGGCTGGTCAGCCTGCAGGCATTCCCCGAACACACGCGGCGCGCGTTTTGCATGTTCGAGTACGTTTATTTTGCGCGTCCGGACAGCACCATCGCCGGCCGCAGCGTCTATGAAATTCGCAAGGAAATGGGCCGGCAACTGGCGCGCGAACATCCGGTGAAGGCTGACCTGGTGATTCCGGTGCCCGACAGCGGCGTGTGCGCGGCACTGGGCTATTCGGAGCAATCCGGCGTGCCGTTTGAGATGGCGTTCATCCGCAACCACTACGTCGGACGCAGCTTCCTGCAACCGTCGCAGCTCATCCGCGATTTCGACGTGCGGGTGAAATTGAACTTGATTGCGTCGCTCGTGAAGGGCAAACGCGTCGTCAGCGTGGATGATTCCATCGTGCGCGGCACCACGTGCAAGGCGCGCGTCAAGACGCTCAAGGAAGCCGGCGCGAAGGAGGTCCACGTGATGGTGAGTTGTCCGCCGCACATGAACCCGTGTGTGTATGGCATTGATTTCCCCGACCGCAGCAAATTAATGGCGGCCAATCACAGCGTGGCCGAAATCCGCCGCTACCTGAATGCCGATTCGCTGCATTATCTTTCGCAGGACGGCATGGTCAAGGCCACCGGCCTGCCGGCGGAATCGTTCTGCATGGCCTGTTACGACGGAAATTATCCGGTGCCTTACGACCCGGTGCTGGACAAGCACATCATTGAACGCCGCCAGCGCCAGGCGCAAACCCTCGGCGAAGCCGCCGCCCGGGACAGCGAACAAATCAAACTGCTGCAGGTTTAAACGGCCAATTAATTGGGTGGAGCGAGCGCCTGTCGGGCCGTAGCCTTGGCGAAGACCGATCCCCGCGAGCCGGCTTGAAACTGCATTGACGCCGCGCCCCCCTTGAATTCAGAATCCCGAAATTAAACTTCATGTCACAGAAATTTTCACCCGCACAACTTGCCGCCTTCATTGACCACACGCTGCTGAAGGCCGACGCCACCGCCCGGGACATCGAAAAACTTTGCGCCGAGGCGCGCGAACACAAATTTTACAGCGTTTGCGTCAATGGCTCGCGCATCGTCCAAGCGCGGCATTTTCTGGAAGGCACGGAAATCAAGGTCGCCAGCGTCGTCGGTTTTCCGCTCGGTGCGATGTCGGCGGATGCGAAACGGTTTGAAACCGAAGTGGCCATTGACGACGGCGCGCAGGAAATTGATGTCGTCCTCAATGTCGGGCGGCTTAAGGACGGCGATGACAAATACGTTTTGCGTGAACTCATGGATGTCGTCGAAGCCGCCGACGAGCGACCGGTGAAAGTCATTCTGGAAACATGCCTGCTCACACTGGAGGAAAAAATCCACGCCTGCAAACTGGTCGTCGAAAGCGGCGCGCACTTTGTCAAAACGTCCACCGGCTTCGGCGCCGGTGGCGCGACAATCGCTGATGTAAAATTGATGCGCGAAACCGTCGGCCCGAAATTCGGGGTCAAGGCTTCCGGCGGCATACGTGACACCAAAACCGCCCTGGCGATGATTGAAGCGGGTGCCACCCGCCTCGGCATTTCGGCCAGCGTGGCCATCGTGAAGGGTTTGGCGGAAAGCAAAGCCGGCCCGTACTGATTTCAGCTCCCCGCCACTTCCGGCAGTCCTTTGCCGCCGTTCAACAAAAACAAAACGGCCATGCGCACTGCCAGGCCGTTGGTCACCTGCTCCAAAATCACCGACCGCGCGCCATCGGCGATTTCGCTGTCAATTTCCACGCCGCGATTGATTGGGCCGGGATGCATGATGAGCGCGTCGGGTTTGGTTTTGGCCAGCCGCGCCTTGTCGAGCCCGAAGAGCTGGGTGTATTCGCCGATACCGGGAAACATCGTCTTGCGCTGGCGTTCGTGCTGGATGCGCAGGAGATTGATGATGTCCGCGTCGCGGATGGCCTCGTCCACGTCGTACGTCACGCGGCAGCCCATCTGCTCGAATGTTTTAGGCACCAGCGTAGCCGGACCGCAAAGCGTCACCTTCGCGCCGAGTTTTGTCAGCGCCCAGATGTCCGAGCGCGCCACGCGGCTGTAAAGGATGTCGCCCAGAATCGTCACGTTCAGCCCGGCGATTTTCCCCTTTTTCTCGCGAATTGTGAACGTGTCGAGCAAAGCCTGCGTGGGATGTTCGTGCGCGCCGTCGCCCGCGTTGATGACATGGGCGCCGAGCACACGCGACAGGAAGTGCGGCGCGCCCGACGCGCTGTGGCGGATGACGATGAAATCGGCGTTGAGGGCCTCCAAGTTCCGCGCCGTGTCCTTGAGTGTCTCGCCTTTTTTGAATGACGAGGCCTCGGCGGAAAAATTGATGATGTCGGCGGACAGGCGTTGCTCGGCCAGTTCAAAGCTGATGCGCGTCCGCGTGGACGGCTCGACGAACAGGTTCACGACGGTTTTGCCGCGCAACGCGGGGACTTTTTTGATGGTGCGCTTGCCGACAGCCTTGAAGGCGCGCGCAGTGTCGAGCGCGGTCTGGATTTCCTCCGCCGTGAGCGATTCAATGTCGAGCAAATGTTTGCGATGCCAGGTCATGTCAGTAATTTCCAATGACTAAATCCGAATGACGAAGGAGTGACGAATGCCAAATGCTCAAATTGGTCATTCGGAAATTGGGATATTCTTTAGTCATTATGGTTTAGTCATTCGTCATTTTTCCAAAATCACTTCGTCCCGGGGTGCGTCCGCTTCAACGAGGCGCAGGGAAATTTTTTCCTCCGGCGCCGTCGGCACGTTTTTGCCGACATAGTCCGCCTTGATGGGCAGTTCACGATGGCCGCGGTCCACCAGCACCGCCAGTTGGATTTTCCGAGGCCGGCCAAAATCGTTGAGCGCGTCCATCGCCGCGCGGATCGTGCGGCCGCTGAACAGCACGTCGTCCACGAGCACGACGGTCTTGCCGGTCACGTCGAAGGGAATGACCGTGGGATGGATTTTCGGCGCGGCGCGCTGGTCCAAATCATCGCGATGCATGCTCACATCCAGCGTGCCGACAGGCACGGGCTGCTTCCAGATTTCCGATAAAATGTTGCCCAGCCGCCGCGCGAGCGGCACACCGCCCGTGGGAATGCCGACGAGCACCACCTCCGCGCTGACTTCATTGCGCTCGGCAATTTCGTGCGCGATGCGCGTCAGCGCGCGTTGCATCGCGACGGCGTCGAGAATGACGGTGGCTTCAGGCATTAAAGCAAGTTGAGGGTTGAGGGTTGAGAGTTGAGCGTGTGCTGATCCTCGTAATCGAAAGTTCGAAAATCGAGGACGAAAACGAGAAGGAGCAAGCGAACAATTGGGAAAATAAAATTGCGAACCCGCTCCGACCTGATGCGGAGCCGATTCGCATTGCGCGTTTCGTTTTCATTTTCCCTTCGCTGCCTCGCGGGGCGGCGTTAAAGGAACATTTGTTTAATTTGCGGCGGTCTGACGGGCTTTGCGCCAGTTGGCGCGGTGCTTGACGATCCAATCCGTCAGCGCCTGCTCAAAGCCGATATCATGCCCGGCCTTTTCGGACTCGAGCCATTTGTGCCGAAGGATTTCGTCGCGTTCGGCCTGGAACTCGCGGTAGAGCGAGGAGTTCTTCAGCAAATCACTCGCCGTTGTGATGTCTTTCATAGCGTCGGACATGCTTCCAAATATAAAATTCACACCTTAAACTTAAATCCGGCCTGAAAAATTAGCAATCGAAATCTGCATTGCTAACAGCCTATAAATAAACAGGTTGCGAATAGTTCAAGCCAGCTTTTCCCGCAGCGCGTCCGCAATTTGAATGAAAGCTTTTCCCGCCGGATGATTCGGTGCTGACACCACAATCGGCACGCCCCGGTCACCCGCTTCCCGGATTTCCGTGAAGATCGGCACTTCGCCAAGGAAGGCAAGGTTCTGCCGCGCAGCTTCCCCTTTGCCGCCGCCGTGACCAAAAATTTCCACACGCTCACCGTTCGGCGCCGTGAAGTAACTCATGTTCTCTACGATGCCGAGGATCGGCACGTTCACCTTGTTGAACATCGCGATGCCTTTGCGCACGACCCCGAGCGCTGCCTCCTGCGGCGTGGTCACGATGAGGCCGCCATCCAGCGGTACGGTTTGGCACAGCGAGAGTTGCGCGTCGCCCGTGCCCGGCGGCAAATCCACCAGCAGGAAATCCAAGCCGCCCCACTCGACCGCAAATAGAAATTGCTGGATGGTCTTGGTGATCATCGGCCCGCGCCAGATCACCGGCTGCGCATCCGTGAGCAACAAACCGATGCTCATCACCTTCACGCCGTGCGCCATGAGCGGAACCAGCCGCTCGTCTTCACTGACCGTCGGGCACTCATGCACGCCCATCATCAATGGAATGCTCGGACCGTAAATGTCGCAATCCAGCAGGCCGACCTGCGCGCCAAGGTGTTTCAGCGCGCAAGCGACGTTCGCGGACACCGTGGATTTCCCGACGCCGCCTTTCCCGCTGGCGACGGCGATGACCCGCTTCACGCCGGGCACACGGGTTTGATTCGCCCACGGACTCGGTCCGCTTTCCGATCCGCCGGCGGGCTGCCGCACTTCCACTCGAACGTGCTTCATGCCGGATAACGCCTTCAAACCGCGCTCGGCTTCTTCTTTGATTTGCCGCGCGACGTCGGCATTGGGCGAGGTCAATTGCATCGAAACGCTCACCGCGTCGTTGGTGACAGAGATTTCCTTCACCAGTCCGAACGAAACGATGTCGCGCGAATAGCCGGGATATTTGACCGCCTTCAGCGCGTTTTTAATGTCCTCTTGCGTAAGCATGTCCCATTAAATTGCCAGTTTCGTGCCCGAAAACAAGTTTGCGGAGCGGGGACGATCGGTTGGAGTTCAAGCTTTAGCTTGCCTTTGGTGCCGCAGGGTGAAGCCTGAACTCCGAACTTGCGCCGGGGCCCATTGCGTGAAAGATTAAGCATCTTGATTCGATAAATGGACGAAACAAATATGACGCCGACCGCACAAAAAAAAGCCGGCAGGGCCACCAAACTGTTTCGGGAAAAATTCCGCCGTTTCGAGTCGGAACCAATCCACCCGTCCTGGTTGCTGCCGCTGCGCAAGGCGGGCCTGGCGCGCTTCACCGAACTCGGCTTCCCGACGTTGCAGGACGAGGACTGGCGTTTCACCAACATCACGCCGATTGCCCGGCTGCCGTTCAGGCCGGTATTCGAGCCAACAACCGATGCCGCAGCCAAGGACGCGCTGGAAAAAAATGTTTTCAAAAAAGTGGCCGGCCCACGACTCGTTTTCGTCAATGGCCATTTCGATGCCAAACTCTCCGCAGTCGGCAAACTCCCCGACGGCGTGACCGTCGCAAATCTGGCCACAGCCATCGCGTCCGATCCTGCGTCTTTGCACAAGCAACTCGGCCATTGCGCGCTGACGGAAAATAATTCCTTTGCTGCGCTGAACCAGGCGTTTTTCCTCGATGGCGGTTTTATTCACGTGCCCGCCGGAGTCTCCATCGCCGAACCGGTTCAACTCATTTTCATTTCCACCGGTGGCCACAACGGCGACACCACTCATCCGCGCAACCTCATCATCGCCGAGGCGAACAGCCAAGTGACGGTAATAGAAAGCTATCTATCCACCGTCGGCGCGGCGTATTTCACCAACGCCGTTACCGAGATCGTCGCCGGCGACAGCGCAGCGCTGGAATACGTGAAATTTCAGGACGAAGCCGCCGACGCCTTCCACGTGGCGACCATCGCCGGTGAACTTGGCTGCATGAGCAACGTGAATGTCCATTCGTTCGCCCTCGGCGCGAAGCTTTCGCGGAACAATATCCGCACCAAACTGGCCGGCGAAGGTTTGGAATGCATCCTGAACGGCCTTTACCTCACGCGGGACGAGCAACTGGCCGACCATCACATGATTGTCGAACACGCACAGCCGCATTGCGCCAGCCATGAGTATTTCAACGGCATCCTCGACGATAAATCGAAGGGCGTTTTTCACGGGCGGATTTACGTTCATCCCATCGCGCAGAAGACTGATGCGAAGCAGACGAACAAAAACCTGCTGCTGTCCGACGACGCCACGGCAGACACCAAACCTCAGCTCGAAATTTACGCCGACGACGTGAAATGCACGCATGGCGCGACGGTCGGGCAGTTGAACGATGAATCGATTTTTTATCTGCGCTCGCGCGGCATTCCGGAAAAGACCGCGCGCCGGATGTTGATTCACGCCTTTGCCGGCGAAATCATCGAGCGCGTGAAATGCGAGCCGGTGCGCGAGCAATTGGACAAAATCGTCTGGGACAGGTTGGAGGCGAATCCGCATCTCGCAGGCTCGAAATGACTAAACCATAATGACGAATGACTAAAGAATTTCTAAATGTCCCAATGACAAATGGCTTTCGTCATTTGACATTCGCGCTTCGTCATTCTTTAGTCATCAGGATTTAGTCATTAGTCATTCCATTTATTGGCCATGTTTGACGACATCAACGACCTTTACCAGCAGGTCATTCTCGACCACTGCAAGAAGCCGCGGAATTTCCACGAGATGCCGCAGGCGACTTGCTCCGCGCAGGGACACAACCCGCTTTGCGGCGATCAGTTGAAGCTGTTTCTGTCGTTGGACGGCGACACCATCAAGGACATCAGCTTTGTCGGTTCGGGTTGCTGCATTTCCAAGGCCTCGGCGTCGTTGCTCACGGAATTTGCCAAGGGCAAAACCAAGGCCGACGTGGAAAAAATGTTTGGCCAGGTCCACGAAATGGTCACCACCGGCAACGTGATAGGCGACATCGGCAAGCTGGCCGTGTTCGCCGGCGTGCACAAGTTTCCGGCGCGGGTAAAATGCGCCATCCTGTCCTGGCATGCGGTCATGGCGGCGCTCCGCGGCGACGCCAAGCCGGTGAGCACGGAAAATGAACAGACCTGATTGATTTCAATCGCAACTGCGGCGATGATATTGGAACAAGTGAGTTGAATTGCGTTTTATGAATCCGAACGAGGCAAAAACTTTGACCCGCGATGTCGAGGCCGCCGTGGTGCCCGTCGGCACCAAGGTCACCCTGCAAAAGGGCGGACAGGCCTACGTCATGCAATCGCTCGGCGGCAGTTATACCGTCGTCGTCAACGGCAACATGTTCCGCATTGACGGCAAGGACGCCGACGCGCTCGGTCTGGACGTGCATCCCAAACCGGCGGCTGCCACGGGCGGCCCGGTCACACAGGAAGGACTCGAAAAGCAGGTCTGGGACGCGCTTAAGACGTGTTACGACCCGGAGATTCCCGTCAACATCGTGGACCTCGGCCTGATTTACGATTGTCACCTCACACCCGTCGGCGAAAACAGTTTCAAGGCCGACGTGAAAATGACGTTGACCGCGCCCGGATGCGGGATGGGCCCGATGCTGGCGCAGGACGTGCAAAACAAATTGCTTTCGCTCGAACCGATTGACGAGGCGAACGTCGAGCTGGTCTGGGACCCACCGTGGAACCAGAGCATGATGACCGAGGCAGCCAAGCTGCAATTGGGGTTGATGTGAGTGAAAAACCGCGGATGACGCTGATAACACGGATAAAGAATCCTCCTCGTTCTCGTCCTTCGTCCTCGTAATCGGCTGTTCGAGGACGAGAACGACGACGAGGACGATGGCTTAACAAAGATGACGACATGAGTTTTTCCGCTCCAGATTGGGCAAAGCACCGCGCCGATTTTCCCATCCTCGACCAGCAGGTCCACGGCAAGCCGCTGATTTATTTCGACAATGCCGCTACGAGCCAGAAGCCGCGCGCGGTAATTGACGCGTTGGTGCATTATTACGAACGCGACAACGCCAACGTTCACCGCGGCATCCATGAATTAAGCAACCGCGCCACGGCGGGTTACGAGGCGGCGCGGGCGCGCACGGCCAAATTCATTAACGCGAAAAGCTCAGACGAGATCATCTTCACTCGCGGCACGACCGAAGGCATCAACCTGGTCGCCAATTCCTGGGGCACGACAAATCTGAAATCCGGCGACGTGATTCTGCTCACGGAGATGGAGCATCACAGCAACCTTGTTCCGTGGCAATTGCTGGCGCAACGCACCGGCGCAAAACTCGCCTACGTGCCCGTCACCGGCGACGAAGGCCTTCTCGACTTGTCCAAACTCGGCTCGCTGCTTACGAAGCAGGTGAAAATCTTTTCGATGGTCCACATCTCGAATTCGCTCGGCACGGTCAATCCGGTCGCCGACCTTTGCGCCCGGGCGCGCAAGCTGGGCATCACCACGCTCATGGACGCCGCACAAAGCGCCGGGCACATGCCGGTGGATGTGCAGCAGATTGGCTGCGATTTTCTCGCGTTCTCCGGCCACAAAATCTGCGGGCCGACGGGCATTGGCGTGTTGTGGGGTCGACAGGAATTGCTCGACGCCATGCCGCCATATCAAGGCGGCGGCGAAATGATTTTGTCGGTGGAATATCAAAAGACCGAGTTCAAGAAAGCGCCGCACCGGTTTGAGGCCGGCACGCCGGACATCTCCGGCCCCATCGGCCTGCACGCGGCAATGGATTATCTCGACGCCATCGGCCGCCAAAACATCTGGAAGCACGACCAGGAACTGGCGGCCTACGCCTACGACAAACTCGCCGCGTTGAAAAACATCCGGCTGTTCGGCCCGAAAACCAGCCGCGGCGGGCTGGTGAGTTTTCTGCTCAAAGACGTTCATGCGCACGATGTGGTGACGCTGGCGGACCAGGCGGGCGTGGCGTTGCGCGGCGGGCATCATTGCACGCAACCGCTCATGTACCGTCTCGGCGTCGAGTCCACCGCCCGCGCGAGTTTTTATTTTTATAACACCAAGGCCGAAGTGGACCGGTTTGTGGAAGTGGTAAAGGAAATTCAGAAGTTTTTCGGCGGGTAGAGTCGACATGCTGCGCTGTCCGGACGCCGCAGCGCGGCGCCCCTACCAATTACACGTTAAATTTGAACAGCAGCACGTCGCCGTCTTTCACGACGTAATCGCGGCCTTCGATGCGGTAGTGGCCGGTTTCGCGGGCGTGGCCCACCGAGCCGCATTTTACCAGGTCCTCCCAGTTCACCGTTTCCGCCTTGATGAACCCGCGCTCAAAATCGGTATGGATGGTGCCGGCGGCTTTCGCGGCCGTGTCGCCGGCGTGAATCGTCCACGCCCGGACCTCTTTTTCGTTGAACGTGAAAAACGTCCGCAGGCCCAGCACGTGATACGTGGCGCGGATAAGCTGGCCGAGGCCGGATTCCGCCACGCCCAGTTCCTTCAAATACGCGCTGGCCTCCTCCGGTGACAAATCAATGAGGTCGCTTTCAATTTGGGCGCTGACGACGACGGCTTCGCACGCGAGATGCATCTTTACATAGTCGCGCACTTTCTGGACAAACGGATTTTGGTCCGCCGTGGCGAGGTCGGCTTCCTTGACGTTGCAGGCGAAAATGACCGGCTTGTCGGTCAGGAGGAAGAAACCGCGCTGGATGATTTTCTCATCCGGCGCCAGCGGCTGGGCGAACGTATTGGCCGGTTTGCCCGTGTCCAGATGCGCGCCAATCTCTTCCAGCAGGTGCTCTTCCAGCAGCGCGTGTTTGTCGCCGCGTTTCACGTCCTTCAAGATTTTTTCCCGCCGCTTTTTGACCATCTCGATGTCCGCCAGCACCAGTTCGGTGTTGACGATTTCGATGTCGCGTACCGGGTCAATGCCGCCGGTGACGTGGACGATGTCGGGGTCTTCAAAGCAGCGCACGACATGCACGATGGCATCCACCTCACGGATATGGCTGAGAAATTTGTTGCCCAGACCTTCGCCGTGCGACGAGCCTTTCACGAGGCCGGCGATGTCCACAAATTCAATCGTGGTCGGAATCAGGGTGTTAACCCGGGCGATTTGGGCGAGTGGTTCGAGCCGCGGTTCCGGCACGGTGACGACGCCGAGGTTCGGCTCGATGGTGCAGAACGGGTAATTTTCCGCCGGCGCCTTGTGCGAACGGGTGACGGCGTTGAACAACGTGGATTTGCCCACGTTGGGCAGACCGATGATTCCGGCCTTGAGCATAGTCAATTGTTACCGCACCGGCACGGAGATTGAGGATTACCACGATGCTGCCGGCGCAGAAAGGTTTTATTTCCTCAAATTCTGTGTCGGGCCAAATGGGCCAGTTGCCAGGCGATATGCACGCCGTCGTATAATCCAAGAGCGAGGAGGCAAAGGCCGGAAAAGTGCTGCATGCGCACAAGGGTTTGTTCGCTGAATCGTCCATAACCGCGGCGCGACACGACATAACTAAGCGTGCAAAACCACGTGCTCGCGCCAAGGGCAACGCCGGTAATGAACGCCGCTTTGGCGGCAAAGGTGTCCTCCACCCATTCATAGGAGGTGAAATACGCCTCGTGCGACATGAAGTAGGCGGCGGCCACGATCCAGAACAACAACACCCCCATGTTCCCGAGCACGCGCGTGAAACCGATCATGTACGCCGAATGCGGATGCAGTTTTTCATCAATGCGCTGTTCAATCCGGCTGGCCGCTGCCCCGAGGTGCGTGGGTGCGGTCACCGTTTTGGCCGAGAGAAACTTCACGCCCAGAAACAGCATGAAAACGAAGGTGAACACCTCCATCGAGGTCTTGACGATGCGGCTGCCGAAGAAGGACGAAAATCCCGTGAACGCAATCGTGCAGTAAATCACATCCATCGTCGCCGCTCCCAGGCCGATGAGCATCGCGTATTTAAAACCGCGCTGGGTGCCGCCGTTGATGATGGTGAGGTTCACCGGGCCGACGGGCATTGAAAGCAGCAGGCCGCTGATGAAGCCGGTCAGGGCGGAAAGCAAAATGGGCTCGAGTTCCAGCATGGTTTTCAGTGCGCCTCACCCGGCTCGTCCTCGTCTTCCTCCTCGATTTCCCGGCGCCACGCGCGCGAGATGCTCGGCCGCACGAAACCGTAAACGAGATAGAGCGTGAAGAACGCCGGCAGCACGTAATAAAGGATTTTTTCGCGCAAAATCAGCAGACAGCCAAGAAAGAGCGCCGTACCGATGGCCTTCGTGAATGTGCTCCGGGAGCGCAGGCCGAGTGATTTGAAGCTCGGATACCGCACCGTGCTGACCATCATGGCCGACAAAAAGATGAGCACGATCGCCAGCAGATAGTTCCAAGCGCCAAGGGTTTTTTCCCGCTCATGGAAATGAATGATGAGCAGTGTCAGTGACGCAACCAGGCCCGCCGCCGAGGGGATGGGAAAGCCCAGAAAATCCTTGCCACCGCCACTGTCGGCCATGGCGGACAGACAGTTGAAACGCGCGAGCCGGAACGCGCCGCAGAGCAGATAAATGGACGCGATGAACCAACTGATTTGCCGGTAATTGCTGAATAGGTCCACCAGGACGACGCGCTGCACCAGAAATGCCGGCGCGACACCAAACGAAATCAAATCCGCCAGCGAATCGAATTCGCGTCCGAACGGGCTGTCCGCGCCGCCCAAACGCGCCACGCGCCCGTCGAGCAAATCAAAAATGCACGCGAGCAAAATGAAGGCGAGCGCCAGCTTGATTTGACCGAAGTAATCATCGGCCAGGGGATCCGCCTCGACGATTTTCGTCAGCGCCACAAAGCCGCAAAACAAATTGCCCGCCGTCAGCAGATTCGGTAGAAAATAAATCTTCAGCTTCGCGTCCGCATCCTCGTCTGGCGGTTTGGAAGAAATGGGTTCGTTCATTTTAATCGAAAGCCGCAATGGCCGTTTCGCCGCCGGCCAACTTGTCGCCGAGCTTCACCTTGATTTTCGCGCGGCGCGGCAGATAAACGTCCACGCGCGAGCCGAATTGTATCAGGCTGATGCGCTCGCCGCGCTGGACGGCGTCGTTTTCCTTGATCCACGGGACGATGCGGCGGGCAATCACGCCGGCGATGAGCCGCACCCCGATTTTCTCGCCAGGCGGTTCGGCGGCCTCCAGCCCGATCAGCACGTTTTCGTTGAACTGCGCCGACTCGGCCTTCAGCGCGCTGAGATACTGGCCGGGTGTGTGTTTGCAACAGGCGACCCGGCCGGTCACCGGCGCGCATTGCACATGCACGTCAACAACCGAGAGAAAAACCGAAACCCGCTGACATTCGCCGCCCATGAACTCCGGTTCGTTTACCGTGTCAATCGCGTCCACCTTGCCGTGTCCGGGCGAGACGACGAGGTTTGCGGCCGTCGGCACCAGCGGGTCGGGGTCGCGGAAAAAATAAAAAGCGAAGGCGGTGAACAGCACCCAAAGCCCGATCAGCACCCAAGTTAGATAATGCAGCACAAACCCGCCAATGACCACGCCCAAAAACGCAGCGGCCAGCAGGATGAGCACCGCCGCGCCGGCCAAACCGATGAGGCGGAGCGCGGCGAGCAGGGCTTTGCCTGAATTTTTCACGCGACCAAGATAAAAATTTCGGGTGCCACTTGCAATTCGGCATTTTCGAGGCAATTTAGACGGTCGCAAAACACGACGAAACAAAACCGAATTAAAAAACGATTATGTCATTACATACACCTGATTTGACAAAGTTCCCGCCGCGCAGCCCGCGCGTGCGGCTGGGCGGTTACGTGATTCTGCCGCGCATGTTGGACAAAGGCCGCGCGACGCTCGCCGGTAAAAACGGCGAATATCATTACGCCTGCCCGCTCGACCAGCGGTTCCTCGAATTCGTGGGCATTGACCCGAAAAAGTTGAAAAAACAACTGGACAAAAACGACACCGAAGTTTTGGCATGGATTGAGAAGAACGCGAAACACAAACGCTCACCCGTGGAAATCGCTGCGTGGTCGGCCTTCGCGGAACAGCGCGTGCCGACGGATGTGGAAACGCGTGCGTATTTCAACGAGCAAGTTTCCAAGATTGCGCCCAAACGCGAAGACATCGCGACCTTTTTCGACTGGTTGGACCTGGACGATTACGTGAGTTTCGGCGGCCAGGCCTGAAAATATTTACCGTATGCGATCCGCGGTTTACGCGCTCTCCGAAAATTCAGCGCATTACGCAAATCGCATATCGAAAATATCAAATCTGCGCGTGCGCCTGCGCCGGTTGCGCGGGCGCGCTGTTGGCATTTCCCAGTTTCCACGGCTCGATTTTTTCGATGCGATGCCGGTGTTTCGCGCCGTGCAATTCAAATTCCACTTCGTCGCCGACCTTGCGGTTCAACAGCGCCTGCGCGATGGGCGAAAGATAGCTGATGACGCCCTTGTCCGGCTCGGAATCCCACGCGCCAAGAATGGTGAACGCTTCTGATTGATTGGCGCTGAGGTCGGTGGCCTGCACGACGGTGCCGATGCCGGCGACGTCGGTGCGCGCGTTGGAGAAGTCCGTGCCGCGGGCGCGGGTGAGCTGGGCTTCCAGTTCGTCCTTCCGGCGCATGAGGATTTTCTGCATTTCCTTGGCGGCCTTGTATTCGTGGTTTTCACTGAGGTCGCCATAGCTGCGCGCGATGGCGATTTCCTTCGAGTTGGCGGGAATCTTCTTCTGCACCAGTTCCTCGTATTCGGCCTTGCGGCGTTCGAGGCTTTCCCACGAAACGAGCAGCGAAATGTCCGACCGGCTCTGTTCGCCGCTGACGAGCGCCTGCACGGCGGGATGCGCCTTGACCAGCCGCGCGAGCAGCGAGCGCTTGTCCATGTCATCGAACACGGGTGAAAATTGCAGCGCCCGCGTGAGGTCTTTGATAATTTCGATGTCGGCGGACGCGGTCAACTCGGCGAGCAACTGCTGGTCGTCGAGGATGAATTCGCGCAGGCGGCTGGAGCGTTTCTCATTGAATTGATCACGTTCCATGGCGGTGAGCATCGCGCGGAAGACTTCCGGGCCGAGAATGTCGGCATAGGAGTCGCTGCGGTCGCGTCCGAGCCAGAGCAACAACTCGCTGCCGGCGGTGTGCTGGTTGACGAGGCGCACGAGCGTTTCCTTGAGCATGTCCATTTTACCTTCCTGAATCAACAGGGCGGCGAACTCGCGGCAGAGCTTGGCGGAAACGGCATTGAGCGAACCGCGCAGGGTTTCAATCCAGCGGTCGGGGTTCGCCGCCTTGAACGACTCCAGCGTGCGACGATGCTTGGCTGCCGGAATCAATTCCAGCACCGGGCCAAATTTGACGCCGTCCTGCGCCCAGATTTGCGCGGTGGTGATTTCACCCTCGACGGGGGAAAGGCCGGCCATGCCGCGCAAATCGTCGCGGGCAAACACCGCTTCCAACGCGACGGCGGGTTGCGTGCGCTGATGTGACGCAATCTCGGTGTTGAGGGTGGCAACGATCTCGCTGGCCGCGGCTACTTTGTCGGTCAAATCGGGCGCATTTTTGAAAACTTCCCCGGCCACCGCCACCCGCGCTTTCAACCCTTTGGCCTTGCGAAAATCCGCCAGCAAACGTTCCTGCAATGACGTTTCCTGCGCCTGATAAACGACCGGCTCGGTTTTCTTCAGCGGTACGATGAAGTGGCCGTCCTTTTTCATTTCGCGCCGGGCGGTTTCCCACCACTTCTTCCAGTCGTCGCGGATGACATCAGGCACGAGTACCTGTTGAATCTGGTCTGCCGCCGCTCGGCCGTCGTAGCTGTTCAACACGACCCTGATCAAATCCAGATGATGCGCGGCCATCTGGCGGAGCGCTTCCAGGTCGACGGCTTTGCGCGCGAGGATGTGCTCCTTGGAAATCGGTTTGAGCGACTCGGCGGCGAACGCCAAGTCCATCGTGTGACCCGGCTTGCCCGGAAAATCAATTGTGAACCGCGCGAACACCGTGTCCACGGTTTTGATCCGGCCAAAGCCCCAACTGCGGTGCGTGCAAAAGCCGCCCGTGGCCAGCTTCGTCAGCGGCTCAACATGTCGCCCTTCGATCTTGCCGGCGGCGGCCAGTTTCTCAAATTCCTCTCTCATAAAAGCATCGCCTTCGTGAGGTCACGAAAGCATAATATCCTTTATTAAACGTCGTGAGCGGCCAAAAACCAAGACAAATCGCAGCACGTGTTTTGCAGCAACGGCGTGCCACTGGTGCATTTATTGAGGATTCGCTCGAAATCGCGCTGGCAGAAGCGCAGCTTTCGCCTGCCGACCGCGCGCTTTGCCAGGAAATCACGTATGGCGTCGTTCGCTGGCAGATCACGCTCGACTGGCTCATCGCCTGCAAGACCGCCGGACGCCCGCAAAAACCGGCGCTACAAAATTTTTTGCGGCTGGGCCTCTATCAGATTTTCTGGCTGGACCGGATTCCCGGCCACGCCGCCGTGAACGAAACGGTTGAACTGGCCAGGCAAAGTGGCTTCGGGGCCCAAGCCGGTTTTGTGAATGCCGTTCTGCGCGGTTATTTGCGCGAAGCCGACGCGACAAAAAAATTGCTGGGCGAATTGAAAGCCTCGCAACCCGCGCTCGGCTGGTCGCATCCCGAATGGCTGGTCGCACGCTGGCAAAAACGATGGGGCACGGCGCGCACGGCGCAATTAATGGAATGGAACAACACGCCACCGAAAACCTATGCGCGGGTCAATATGCTGAAATTCCGGGAGGGACGCCGTGCCAGCATCCCAAATCAAATCGAAAAATCGGAGACGGCGACACGCCGTCCCTCCCAGGATGAATATTTGGGCAAGTTGCTCGAGACATGGCGCGCCGAAAACGTGGAGTACGACTTCGTAGGACAGGCGTCCCGCCTGTCTCAAATTCTGAAAGATAAAAACGGAGACAGGCAAGATGCCTGTCCCACAAGTTTTGAGAACCTCGTCTTCGAACTGAAATCGCATCCGCCGCTGGCGTCGCTCGAAAGTTTCCAGCAAGGCTGGTTTTACATTCAGGACCCCGGCACGTTGCTCGCTCCCTGCAAATTGGGTCCGCAGCCCGGCGAAACGATACTGGACCTGTGCGCCGCGCCCGGCGGCAAGACGACGTTCATCGCGCAGTTGATGAACAATCAGGGCCGCATCGTGGCGATGGATCACTCCGTAGAACGCCTGAAATTGATTCGGGAAAACTGCGTGCGCCTCGGTGTGACGTGCGTGGAAACTGTTTTGCCCTCGGCTCTCGACTCTCGACCCTCGACCGATTTCGACCGCATTCTGGTTGACGCCCCTTGCTCCAACACCGGCGTGATGCGTCGGCGGGTGGATTTGCGCTGGCGGATACGACCGGCGGAAATCAAACGGCTGTGCGATGTTCAGCGTGATTTGCTCCGGCAAGCTGCACGGCGGTTGAAACCTGGCGGCATTCTGATTTACAGCACCTGCAGTCTGGAGCCGGAGGAAAACGGCGAAGTCGTGAAACAATTTTTAGCGGAACACATCGATTTCAAATTGGAATCCGAACAGGAATTGTTGCCGTTTGTGGACAACGTGGATGGCGCTTACGTTGCGCGATTAAAGCGGTTGCCCTAGATTTGAGCCGTTTTATGGAACTTGATCTCGAAAAACAATTTGCCGACCGGGGGTATCCGCTTCTCGCCAGCCTGGTCACGCCGCGTCCCATCGCGCTTGTCACCACCATCAGCCCCGACGGCAAAGTAAACGCTGCGCCGTTCAGCTTCTTCAACCTCCTTGGCGCACAACCGCCCATTCTCGCCGTGGCGCCCGGCGACCGCGACGACGGCACGCCCAAGGACACCGCCCTGAACATCCGCGCCACACACGAGTTTGTCGTTAACCTCGTGGACGAAAACATCGCCGAAGCCATGAATAAATGCGCCGCGTCGCTGCCTAACGGTGAAAATGAATTGCTTTACGCCGGTTTGACGGCCGCGCCGTCGTCGTTGGTGAAACCACCGCGCATTGTTGAATCGCCCGCGAGCCTGGAATGCGTGGAATGGGGTACACTGCAAATCGGCAACAACCGCGTGGTCATCGGCGTCGTGAAACGGCTTCATCTGCGCGACGAATTGTTCGACGCGGAGAAAAAGCGGATTCACACCGACAAACTGTTTCTCATCGGCAGGATGGCCTCGCCGCACTGGTATTGCCGCACGCGCGACCGCTTTGAAATGATTCGCCCAGCGTAAATACTGTAGCCGCGCTTGTCAAAGCGCGGTAATCCGCATTCTCACGAACACGGCTACATCCCCATGATCTGGTAGCCGCAATCCACATAAATCACCTGGCCGGTGATGGCCGCCGCGCCGTCACTCGCCAAAAATGCGCCGGTCGCGCCTAGTTCTTCAGGCAGCACATTCCTTTTCAACGGCGCGTGGGCTTCGTAGTGCTTGAGGATTTCACCAAAACCGGCGATGCCGCGCGCGGCCAGCGTGTTGACCGGACCGGCGCTGATGCAATTGACACGGATTTTTTTCGGCCCGAGATCGTAGGCCAGATAGCGCGTGCTGGCTTCGAGCGCGGCCTTCGCGACGCCCATGACGTTGTAGTGCGGAATGACCTTTTCCGCGCCGTAATAACTCATCGCCACAATGCTGCCACCGTCGGTCATCAGCGGCACAGCGGCGCGGGCCAGCGCGACGAGTGAGTAGGCGCTGACGTCGTGCGCAATACGGAAGGCCTCGCGGCTGGTATTTACGAATTCGCCTTCGAGCGCGTCTTTGGGCGCAAAGGCAACGGAATGCAGGAGCAAATGCAACTTGCCGAATTTTTCGCCGACGGTTTTGAAAACGTTCGCGATTTCCTCGTCCTTGGTCACGTCACACGGCAGGAGGAGGGTGTCCGCGCCGAAGGCCCCGGCGAGTTCGGCGACGTTTTCCTTCACGCGGTCGCCCTGATACGTGAACGCGAGCCGGGCGCCTTCCCGCGCCCACGCCTGCGCGATGGCCCAGGCAATGGATCGCTGGTTGGCAACGCCAAAGACGACGCCGAGTTTTCCCTCAAGCAATGGCATAATGGCAAATTGTTAAGTCGTTAAACCTTTGGAATGTTAAAACGCCGTCTCGGTCTTGTGCAAAGCAAATCCGCCGCGCGCTCCAACGTCCCGGTTTTAATCGTCATCGTAACCTTAATTTGCGTCATCCGAAGCTCAGGATCAGGATTTAGAACAAGTTAAAATCCGACAGAACCCGGCCTCGACTCGCACCCGTACACCAGTTAAAGTTGGATGCCATGAACATCGTTGACGGCCTGATCATGTATCTGGGGCTGATTGTGCTGCTGACGTTTCATGAGTTCGGCCACGCGTGGGTGGCGCTGAAATGCGGTGATGATACGGCCAGGTTGCAAGGTCGCGTCTCGCTCAATCCCATCGTCCACATTGACCCGATTGGCACGGTGCTTTTGCCATTGATAATGATTTTCACGCCGGTGGGGCGATTCCTGATTGGCTGGGCCAAACCAGTCCCGGTGAACCCGTATAATTTGCGGCATCCCAGGAGCGATGACATTCTCGTAACGATGGCCGGGCCGGCGATGAATTTGGTGCTGGCCGTAGCGCTCGTCGCGCTGGCGCGCGTCGGCGTCCTCATCCACGTGCCGGACATGGTGGACTTGTGCGGCTCCATGGCTCAACTGAGTCTGCTGCTTTGCTTTTTCAATCTGATTCCCATCCCGCCGCTGGACGGCTCGCACGTGTTGCGGAACCTGACCGGCATGAGCTGGGAAACATACACGAACTTCGCGCGGTTCGGCTTCATCGCAGTGATTTTGGTGCTGCAAATTAAACTCGTGCGCGATTTGCTGTGGACGGCGGTGGACGGCACGTTCGCGCTATTGGCCTTCTGTTTCGGCTTTTCGGCGCAATGACGCGTCGTTTCAGTGCTTGAAGTAAAGTTCCTCAACGTTCCACGTTGCGCGATAGCTACTCAATGGAGTTGCCCGCACGTTGCCGATGTCGGCGCGGATGGCGGCGTAATATATCGGCGTGACAGTGAAAATCATCGGCTGTTGTTCGGCAAGAATTTCCTGCACTTCATCGAACATTTTTTTTCGCGCCGTATTATCAAGTGTTTTGTTTTGCTCGTCCATCAAATGATCAATCCGCGCTTCCCAATCGGTCGAAGGCATTTTCTGGCGCGGAAACCATTCATGCGTGAAGCCGTCGGATTTGAGGACGTTCATGTGCGCGGACGGATCGGCGCCGCCGCCTCCGATGCTCAACAGCATGCATTCGTAATCGTGAGTGTCGTCAATTTTTGTGATGAGCGTGTTGAACTCAATCGGTTGAAAAATGACCTTGACGCCAAGTTTTTCCAAATCCGATTTGATGAGCACGGCGGTTTTTTCGCGTGCGCCATTACCAACGTTGGTGTTCAGGACAAACTCAATTTTGTTGCCGTCAGCGTCGGTCAAAAAGTCATCGCCGTTGCGCTTTTCAATTCCAATTTCCTTGAGCAATGCGCGCGCCTTGTCCAAATCGCGTGGATACTGGCGCGTATTGGGATTGAACCATTTTTTATCGCCGGGCGTGACGTAGCCGTAATTTGGAATCGCGCGACCGGAATAGACGGATTTGATGACGGCGTCGCGGTCAATCGCATAAGAGATTGCTTGCCGGAATTTCACATTGCGGAACCATTTTATTTTTGTTGGATCCACCAACGGTCGGCCAGTTTTTGCGTCCACGTTGGTATTTTCGTTGAACCAGATAAAAGCGGTTTCCAGACCGATGCCAGGTTCGAGCAGATTGAATCTTCCCTTCGCCGATTCCGCCTTGAAATGGTCGTATTCGTAGGGATAAATGAAATCGTCGGCGTCGCTCTCGCCGCTCAAAAAGCGCAGCGACATGGCGTTGAAATCCGGCACGACGGTGTAAACGATGTTGTCAAAATATGGCAGGCGCTGGCCTTTCTTGTCCACTTCACAGAAATATGGATTGCGCTCGAGCAAAATATATTGCGACGGCTTGTAATCCTTGATGCGGAACGGTCCGCTGCAAATGATGTCTTCGGGGTTCCAATTCACGCCATAAGCAGAAGTGAACGTTTTATCGGTGACTGTTTTTTCCAGAATATGTTTCGGCAAAATCGTCACGGTCGCGCCAAAATTTTGCAGGAATGGCGCAACGACTTCCGGCGTGACGACTTGAACCGTCAAATCGTCTATTTTCGTCACCGTGAAATTTTTCCCGTCCACGCGAATCATGTCTGCCATGACCGGGTTGAAGTTGGTGTTGTAAATCAGATCGTTGCATGTGAACACGACGTCGTCCGCCGTCAACGGCTCACCGTCGCTCCAGCGCAAATTTTTACGCAGCTTGAACGTCCATGTTTTGCCGTCCGGTGAATTTGTCCACCAATCAGCCAGCTCCGGCCCGACCTCCTGTGTGGACCAATCAAAACCAAGCAGCGCCTCAAACAGGTGCTGGTAAATTTCCTCGGACGATTGTTCGTTGCCGGTTATGGGATTATATGTTTTTGGATCGCCATACAAAGCCATCACCAACCGTCCGCCGGGAATCCCTGGCTGGCAATCCGCCACCAGCGGCGGGTCGGGCAACGGATAACTGGCGGCGGATTTTTCCGGCGGTGTTTCCGCTTTTTTTCTGCAGCCGGACAAACAAACCAGCAGCGCCGCAAAAATCACAGCGCTTCGGACAAGCGAATTTTTCATACGCATCATTTAATCTTTGAAAGCATTCCGCTTTGTTTGCTCAAAGTCGAGTTTTTCATCGCGCACGACAACAAATTTTGCCACGTTTCCGACCGTTATTGCGATGTGGTCCTACGTTTTCAAGCGGCTGCTGCACATGATTCCGCTCCTGCTGGGCGTGTCGTTGCTGTCGTTCCTGCTCATGTCGCTTGCCCCGGGCGATTTCTTCACGGCGCTTTCACAAAACCCGCAAATCTCGCCCGAAACCATCGCGCGGCTCAAGGCGCAGTTCCATCTCGATCAGCCGTGGTATGTCCAATACTTCTACTGGCTGAAAAGCGTCTTGTACGGCGATTTCGGCTACTCCATGGCCTACAAAATTCCCGCCACTTCACTCATCGTCGGACGTCTTTGGAACACGTTCCTGCTTTCGTTTTTGGCGCTCATCATCGCCTGGGGAATCGCCATTCCGCTCGGCATCTGGGCCGCGGTCAAAAAGGATTCGTGGATTGATCGCGCCTGTTCGCTCATTGCGTTCGTCGGCTTGTCTGTGCCCGACGTGCTGCTGTCGCTGCTGGCGTTGTGGTTCGCGGCGGCGACCGGCTGGTTTCCCGTCGGCGGCGCGCAAAGCGCGCTTTATGACTTCATGTCACCGGCGCAACAATTCTGGGACCGCGCGCATCATCTCATCCTGCCGGCCATCGTGCTCGCCGCGTCCGACCTCGCCGGCATCATGCGCCGGATGCGTTCCTGTCTGCTCGACACGCTTCGCGCCGAATACGTCACCGCTGCCCGCGCCCGCGGCCTCGGCGAAGGCTGGGTGATTTACAAACATGCCTTGCGAAACGCCATCAATCCGCTGCTGACGATCTTCGGCTACTCGCTCGCCGCCTTGTTGAGCGGGGCGTTCATCGTGGAAAACATCATGGCCTGGCCCGGTCTCGGCCGGCTGACAATGGAAGCGTTCTTCGCCAAGGACTCCTATCTCGTCGTGGACTGCGTGGTCATGGCGACCGGCCTGCTGGTGATTGGAAATTTCATCGCCGACCTGCTGCTCGCCGGGAGCGACCCGCGCATCCGGCTGAAATAGATGAACGAAATCGCGACCATTCAAAATCCGACCGCGGAGCAGCCGCTTTCCCCGTGGCAGTTGTTCTGGCGACGGCTGAAGCAACGGCGCATCGCCATGGTGGGTGGCGTGATTCTGGTTGTACTTTATCTAGTGGCGTTGTTCGCGGGTTTTGTTGCGCCTTACAGCTATGACCGGCAGGATCGCGACCGTTTCTTCCATCCGCCCACGTGCCCGCGGCTGTCAGGCTTTCGCCTGGTTATCCTGCGTTATGAGCAATTGCCGGGCACCTTCGTTTATCGCGCCGTCCTGAATGACACCAAGCCGATTCATTTCTTTGTGCGTGGCGACCAATATAAATTGTTCGGCTTGATTCCGGCGACGATTCATTTGTT
>Ga0116112_1000226_pt1 | contig 47848 bp, 54 predicted proteins | sample June2015DPH_8_15_FD_89721 | JGI IMG/M metagenome (GOLD analysis project Ga0116112, IMG submission 89721) | Peatland microbial communities from SPRUCE experiment site at the Marcell Experimental Forest, Minnesota, USA - June2015DPH_8_150 | ecosystem: Environmental > Terrestrial > Soil > Wetlands... | reverse complement strand
TTCTACCCTTTTCGATGCGGGTCGCTCTAGTGGAGCACCAAGCCTTGATGGAATCCTCTTGTGAGATCCTTCCCTGGGAGAGTGTAGATTAATGGCGCAAATGGAATACTCCGGAAGGGCCTTGCCGGGGATGGACGGAAAAACTGAAGGTAAGTATGCTTTGACAGGGGATTTGTCACGCGCCGCCGTATCAGGGAGAATGTGTGGGAAGAGACGGGAAGAAACGAGATAATGTGAGATAATAAGGCTTTAAAAGGGCTTTCATATTTTTCGCGGCGCGGGGATCGAGGTTTGTCAAAGAATGTTGAAAACTCAGTGTTAGTGACAGGGAATTTCTCAAAGCACGTAAGGGCGCAAAACGTAAAAAACAAGGATAAGAGCGGACATACGGCAAAAACGAGCAATTGCAAAGGTGTCACCCTGGCGCAAAGGTGTAAACCAAAAAGGTGTAAACCTCCAAAAAGATGTAAACCGGCTCACAATATTTTGAAACCATTACAATAATAGTGAATAGAGGAGGCGCCCTGCGAGGAGTCCGGGTTTACACCTTTGATGGAGGGGGGATGAAAAACTTTTTTGAGTTTTACGTAATTTTTGGTGCGGCGACGGGGCGCACTTTTCACAAGCTCCGAGTTTCTATCATGAAAATGCAATTTATGAGAGGGGATAATACCGAAGGCAACCAGTTTCCTCAACTTCCTTGATTTTACTTAGGATAACGGCGGCCGGTAGAAAATATTTCCCAATGTCCGCCTTCATATCCACGGTCGCACGTAGTAACTCCTCCTTCTCGATCCCCGGCTGCTCCCTTACCAATGATTCAATCTTTCCAAAAATATCTCCCACCGCGATATATTCAGGATCTTCCACTATAAATTCTTCAAAGGCGTTCCGGGCGTCTTCCAATTCCTGGGCGAAATAACCCTGCTCGGCATACTTCGTAAATATCCAAACAGCCCACAAAAAATCCTCTCGTGCCTCTTTATATACTCCTGATCGCCGTATTCGCCTCGCGCGAATCATTGTATCTAACGCCGCCCGTCTTTCCCGCAACCTTTTCCACTCAGCCGCACTTTTCATTGGTATTAATGCGGCAAGCATTTTCTCGACCGCTTCTATTTTTATCTGATCTCCCTCGATAAACAATGATCCGATATTGGCCATTATCGCCCTTATTCGACCGTCTTCTATATGCAAGGCTTGTTCAACGAGATTTTCAACGAAGCGCCGTTCCGTGGGGAACTTCGCCGGAAACCCGTCGTGGGCTCTTTTAACGAGAGTCATATCAAACATCTGCCCGGCGCCCCCTTCCAACCATTCCTTATCTACCGCAAAAGTCCCGCACATACTAAGAATAAGTTGTTTCGAAGGCTCGTACTTACCCTTTTCCAACTCCGAGACATAAGGCCCTTTGATTCCCAGACGCTCAGCAAACTCGCGTTGTGTTAGCTGAAGGTATCTTCTTATTTCGCGGATGCGATCCCCGATAGCCTGCATATATTTCGTACTACCTACTTTTTACTTGACATGTTCTGTCACCTATTATTATTATTAATCAACATGCTGACCGAACAAGGGAAAAAAATAAAAGCTTTAATGGCTCTTGCCGGTATATCCGGCGCGGAAATTGCCCGGACGCTTGGTGTCCATCGATCTGCCGTCAGCAAGGTGGCCGACGGCGTAATGAAATCCCGGCGAATCAGGGAGGCCATAGCAAGGGACCTAAAGACCCGCGTGCATGATCTCTGGCCCGATCCAGGTGTCAACCGGTGATGGCGCGGGCGTCTCATAGACACAGTTTAAAGCACCTTGAGGGGCGGCGTCTATACACAAAATGAAAAAACTTTTAGACCATATCCGGCAAGGTTCTCTTTTTCTCTCTCACAACAGGGGCAAACTGGCATCGATCAACAAAACAACGATCCTTCCGGGATCACTCAATTTCGATTGCCAGATCCGGGAGATAGTTTCCGAGGGCCTGAAAAACTCGCCGCTTAGCCGTCACCAAGTTGCGGCCGAAATGTCAGCTCTCTTGGGAAAAGAAGTCGCAAAATCTACGCTCGACGCCTTTTCAGCCGAAAGCAGAGGAAATCACCGCCTCCCCGCTTGTTATGTCCCGGCATTCTCGGTTGTCACGGGCGACATGACCGTCCTATCCGCCCTTTGCGCGGCCGTGGGTGGCGCCTTTCTTCCCGAAGCGAAAAGCCTATCCTTGGAGTTGGACAGGATTCGAGGGGAGCGGCGGGAACTTAAAGAACGCGAGCAACTGATAAGGCAACTGTTGGCAGCGCTCGAGAAGGACAAACGATGACGGAGAGTGATCTTCGGCCGATTATACAAAAATGGTTGACAACCCGCGAGCTGGGCGGCTTGTTGGGGCTAAAGGGCGATACGATAAAGCACAGGGTCCAGCGAGGAATATACAAGTCCGCTAGAAAAGTACCGGGTAAAGGCGGCGCCGTCTGGCTTATAAGCGTATATGACGAGGCTTTGCCAGTCGAGATACGTCAGTTATACGAATTACAGGTAAATGGGTCTCAACCCCGATGTTTCTTGTCTATCCGGGAGGCGCAAATAATCAGGGTTTCCCTTGAAGATACCAACCGGCTATTGCGTCAGCTGTTGGAGCACCAGACCAATATCCTAAAGCTACTGAGCGGGGAATGACTTGAGCGGATCTCTCAGTATAACCACAGCCCTTGAAGAACAGGTCTGGCTGTCAACGAAACAGTCAGCTGCTATGCTCGGTATTTCTAAGGTAGCGCTCCTCAAGAAGAGAAATGCCTTTATAACCAAGTATCTTCCCGGCAACGGAGGCCGTCAATGTTTCTTTCTGTTATCATCTCTTCCGCAAGACGCACAGCTAACATACCGTCAATCTTTACAGTTCCATAAGGGCGGTCTACCCGTGGCGGACGGGCATAAGGGCTCGGTTGTCTCCGGGCCATCCGCTATGTCCATTGCCTCCGGGCGGGGAGCTTCCACCCTCCCCGCCCTCCCTTCTCCGTCGATCCCCGAGAAGCTCCGAGCTATAGCCCTTGCTCGCTTTGACCTCGTTAAAGCGTGGAAAGAGCACAGGGCGCTTTACGGGTCTCCTAAGAGCCTTCTAAAGGCCGATAGGGACTTTGAAAAAGCATATAACACCGGCCGATTGCTTCCCGACGTGTTTAAAGTGGTCGGATCGGTTGATATCAGGAGCATCAAAAGGTGGGGTCAGGCCCTCAATGGTACAGACGACTGGACCCGCCTGGTCCCCGCCTGGAGCTGCGAGAGGCGCGAACCATCGCTCACCGATGATGAAAAACAGATTTTCCAAGATTGCCTATTACAGCCCAACCGGCTTAAGATCGGCGAAGCAACGAAAATAACAAAACAGGTCCTTGCCAAACGAGGCGCGCTCCCCCCTTCGTCTGATAGAAACTTCCGCCGCTGGGCCGAGTGGTTTAAGACGAACAACGGCCCTATTTGGACTCTTATGCGCGACGGAGAAAAGGCCCTCCGCGAAACGCAGATATTTTCTATTCCGAGGGACACGTCCAGGATCGCCGTGGGAGACATCATAGTCGCAGACGGCCACCGCCTAAATTTCCAGGTCATGAATCCGTTTACCGGGAAGCCATGCCGGGCAACGCTTCTGGGCTATAAAGACTGGAAGAGTGGCAACCTTGCCGGCTTCGAGATCATGGTTGAAGAGAATACGCAATGCATCGCTTCGGCTCTTCGACAGACGATAATACACCTCAGAAAAGCGCCGAAAGTCGCCTATCAGGACAATGGGAAAGCCTTTCGCGCCAAGTTTTTCACGTCAACGGAAAATCTCCAGGAAGTCGGCATTAGCGGACTTTTCGGGAGGCTCGGTATAACTCCCGTCTTTGCGGCCCCCTATAACGCCAAGGCAAAGCCCATAGAGCGCTTCTGGAAGGAGTTTACCGGGAAATTCGAACGCCTCCTCCCGAGCTTTACCGGATCCTCCGTCGAGGATAAGCCCGCTTGGATGCTTAGGAACGAGAAATTTCACAGGCAGGCGCATAACGGCTATGTACCGACGATAGAAGAGACAGTCGATATGGTCAACGCCTGGATTCGGGACTATTGGGAGAAACAGCCATGTCCGCATGCCAAAGGTAAGACGATTGGCGCGGTGTTTCACGAAGGCCAGGGGCCCGGCGTCGACCTGGCCGCCCTCGATGACCTTATGCTCGCCGTGGAGGTCAAGAAGATCGGGCCGAACGGAATAAGGTTCCTTAAGGCCGATTATTACGACGATCAACTCTTCGGGCTCCGCGAGCGTGTTGTAATCCGATATTCACTCTCCGACCTTACCTCTGTTCGGGTCTATGATCTGGACGGGCATTTCATCTGTGCCGCGAATCGGTTTAACCCTGTCCACCCCATGGCCGCCCAGCTCGGCGATGCGAAGGATCTGGCCGAGGTAAAGTACCTGCAGAAAAAGCAACGGAATCTCCATAAGGCGGTAGTCAAGGCGGCCCGAGAAATGATCTCGGCGAGGAAAGACGAAGCGCTGCCATGGAATGATGTTATCGCGGTGCTTCCGAAGACCCCCGACAGTCCGGAGGCGGCAGCGCCGCAGCCGGTTCCCCTTGAACGCCATATTCCTGTCGAAGCCCTTAAAAAAGAATCGCCGGCGCCCGAAGGCGTAACCGGGCAGCCCGACAGGCCGGAATATTGGCCGCTTGACGGCGGCATAACAAGGTATAGATGGCATGAAGAACACGGCTATACCGAGGAAGATAGGGCCTGGTTTGATAACGAATTCAAGCTCAGCTCCGCATATCGCATGCTTGTTATCGAGCCCGAAAAAGACCGGCTTCGCTACGAGAGGGAGAGGGCAGAATCAGAAGAAAAAACCTGCGACTCGCGGGCAACGGGTCACGGGCATATAACACGGACAGGAGGACTATAGCACATGAGGAAAGCCTTTGCAATCACTTCGAACGTCGAGCGGTTTGTTGGAGCGATGGAAAACCTTCTAAGACGAGACTCGGGCGTGCCCGGCATGGCGCTCCTTTACGGGGACCCCGGCCTCGGCAAGACAAGGACCTCTATATGGTGGGCGCTCAAGAATGATGGGGTTTTCATCAGGACGAAGAAGGTTATGACGGCGCGGTGGCTCCTCGAGGAGATTGTCGCCGAGCTGGGTGAGGCGCCCATGTTTAGGACTGCCGATCTCTTCCGGCAGATCGAGGACAAGCTGATGGAGCGGCCGCGCACGATCATCGTTGATGAGATTGACTACTTTGACGCCCGCATGATCGAGACATTGCGCGATATTCACGATGTTTCCGGCGCCCCCGTCGTTTTGATAGGAATGGGGCAGGCGGAAAAGAAACTGATGCGCTACAAGCATCTTTTCGACCGCCTTTCCGAGATAATACGGTTCTCCGATCTGACCCTTAAGGACATTGCCACCATCGGGGACCAGCTCTGCGAGGTCGCTCTTACCGAAGATGCAATCTCTTTCATTTATTCGGACACAACGCGATTTCGCAAGCTTATTGTATGGCTTTACCGGGCAGAGATGTTCGCAAACGCCAACGGCCGGGAAAAGGTTACGAGCGCTGACCTGGAGAAGGTAAAGCGATGACAATGAACGAGCAGGTGTGGAGCTTTATAAGGTGGACAAAAAGATTCACGCGAGAAGAGCTGTTCGTGACAACAGGTTGTGAAAGAGCGAATGCTAATCACCTCATCGCCGCGCTGAAAATGGCGGGGTATATCAAAGTGACGGCCACCGAGCGGACGCCTGCCGGGCAACGCCGGCCGGTTTATGAGCTTGTCCGCGATACGGGCGTGAAACCGCCGAGACTGGTTCGAAGTCTGTATGACCCCAATACCGGCGAGATCTTCACCCCAGACCTGGAGCCCCAGGCCCCAGGTCTGCCCGAGTCGCGGAGGAGGCCCCGGAAATGTGGATCGAGATCCTGAAAAGACAAGTAGAGAAAAAAGGCGGGAAACAGGTCGCGCATGAGCTGGGGATCGGAAGGAGCACGGTCAGCCTTCTATGCCAGGCAAAGTATCCGGGCAGCACCAGGAGGATGGAAGAGCGGATCGCGGCGATCTATGGCAAGGACGGTAAGATAGACTGTCCCGCCCTCGGCGAGATAGACCCCTCGACGTGCGTGGATACATGGAATAGGGCAAAAAACATAGGCATGAAAGCGAGCAACCCGGAGACCTTGAGGCTCTACAAGACGTGCATGAGCTGCACGATAAGGAGGGTACAGGGATGAGCGGGAGACGGATGATTGCGCCTTTTCAGATCAAAATGATCCATGTGTTCAAATCGCTTCTTAATCGCGACGATAAGACCTATCGGGGCGCCCTGAAGGAGCTTTACGGGGTTGCCTCCTCGAAGGAGCTGACGTATGCCCAGGCCGCGCAGTTTATAGGGCAGCTCCAGGAGGCGGCCGAGAGGTTCGGTCTGTGGAGTCCGGGAAGCTATGCCGAAAAGCATAAGACCCTCGGCCAAAGGGTCAACATGGCTACGCCGGCGCAGCTGCGCATGGTTGAGGAAATTTGGGCCGAGCTTTACCCGGAGCCCGACGAACGAAAGCGGGAAGCTGCGCTTAATGCTTATCTTTTTAGGTTCTTTAGGGTCTCGCATCCTCGCTTTCTGGACGACCAAGTCATCAGCAAGGTCCTTCATGCTCTGAAAGAGATGCAGGCGAGGAAAGACAGAACGGCCAGGAAGCCCGTAGAGCGTACCGTAGGCCCCGAGACGGAGGGTAAGCGCGGCGGTAGCCGGTAAAGCCAAATTTAACCGATTCTAACGAGGTCACAGGGGAAATTTTGACCATGGCAGACAGGGAAACAAAACAGCAGATTCAAAGAACACAAAAAACCAAACAAGGGAGAAAGGACATGGACGACTTTTCAAAATTGCCGGAAAGCTTTAGAAAGGCGAACGATGCAACGGACAGCGAAATGTCCAGGATGGAGAACCTGCTTATAGCTTTCAGGTTCGCGGCGCTATGGGACAGGGAACATCCGAGCCTGGAAGGGCCGGCCTGGTCCTATTTTTTCGAGGAAACATTGGCTGAGCGCGCTCTTGCTCTCGCGGTAAGGGCGTCAGAACTCAAGGAAGTATCCGCGAGGATCGCGACCGCTGAAGACGGGGAGAAGATTCGAGGCGCCGGCTTGGTCGTTGTAAAGGAGGTTTCCAAACTACAGGACCTTCTTAATCTCCTCGATGCAGCGGGGATAAATCTCGATGAAAAAGGCCCCGACGAGAACGTGAATTTCGCGACGGCTTTTGAGATCCTCCTCGACTCCATTGCCAGGATCAGGGAAGCATGCAACAAGGCGTGGGAGGTCGTTACAGCGCCATATAAACAGGCCGGCGCACAAAAGGAAAACAGCGGAGGCATCATTGAGCAATAGCCAGGCTTCTCTTGAGGCTCCCCTCCAGGGGCCGTCCTCATTCAACGGCGAGGAACGGCTCTTAAAGATGTTCATCCGGGATGTGCGGAAAATTCCCATGCTATCGAAGGACGAGGAGCGCTCTCTCATGGCGGGCGCAGCTGCCGGCGACAAGGATGCGCAAAACAAGCTCGTTGAAGCAAATTTGCGCTTTGTTATCAAGACGGCTCTCGAATTCTGGAGCCTCGCTTCCGGGCTTTCCCTCATGGATCTTATTCAGGGAGGCGCCCTCGGCCTCATGAGGGCCGTCCAGGCGATTGACCCAGATCGAGGCGTCCGGTTCCTCACCTATGGCGCGGTCGCCGTCCGCTGGGGCGTCTTGCGGTGCATTGCGGATCATCGAAGGTACCAAAAATATGTCCGTCTCTCGCTTGACGATCCTCTTTTCGAAGACGATGGAGACGGCAAGGGCGAGACCCACTTGGACCGCTTATGCGCCGGCGAGTCCCCGGCCGATCTCGGCGCCCTTCATGGTCAGCTGACTGCCCTTGTAGACCGCCTGAGAGAACGGGACCGGGAAGTCATCCGAGGCAAGTTTTACCAAGGCGCGACACTAAGCGAGCTGGGGCGGCTACTCTGCTTGAGCAGGCAGAGAATTTGCCAAATTGAGGCCAGGGCCTTATTTCTCCTTCGCCGGGTTATCCGCGATAACGATCCTTTGTGTTGTATGTCGAGGGGACGATGCTAAAGGAAAAGTCGGGAAACAGCGAAGGAATCAAAGCACTCGAACGCCTCGCTTCGCTTTTACCGAAGATAGAAAAAATTGACGCTACACTCGGGGCGCCGGAAGCCACGGAAGCCGGCCCCGAGGGCTTTTCACCGGATGCGCCACTGAAGGCATTAAGATTGTGCGCCCTGGCCGAAACGCAGCTCTCAGTTGCCGAGAAACTTTTGAAATGAAGGAAGCTATTGAACCAAAAACCATCGTCGCGATTCACACCGTGGTAACTGCCCTCTCTTTATCTGGAACCGTCTATAGGGCTTGTCTTGAAAAGCGTTATCAGGTCCGCACTTCGAAGGCCCTGACGGAAGCCCAGGGCAGAGATCTCGTCAAGCATCTCAATAACCTGAAATCTCGCAAAAACACGCCTCGCTTGAGCTGCCGCCTTTGTATGCCTTCCCCGAGAGACGGGAAGGCCGCTATACCAGCGGAAACCATTTACCCGGCCAGTCCCGAGCAGCTCGACATGATCGAGGACCTTAAGGAGGCCATTGAATGGAGCCATTCGGACGGCTTCCGCCGCTGGTTGCTCAAGTACTTTGCATTAAGCGAAATAGAATTCAGCCCGCAAGCCTCCGCCGTGATCTTTGCCCTGCAAAAACTCCTGAAATCCCAACATAAATGCTCTGCCTGTAAGCTCAACCCAAAAGCAACGGAGAAAAGAACAGATGATCGGTCCCTTTAGCAAGACTTCCGGCCTTTTTGCCAAAGTCGTTGAAATAACCGGTGACGAGATCGCCTTAAAGATATGTGAAGAATTAGGCGGGCTCGTCCTGGCAATCCCAAGGGCAGGCGGATTTTACCGCGAACAGCGCGACGCCGCTATCCGCGCCGACTACGACCAGGGCGTCAAGGTGCCTGGCCTCGCAAGGAAACACCATCTTACGTCCCGACAGATTTACAATATCCTGGGCAAAGCAGACCCCGAGCCGAGGAAAAACACGATAAAAGAGGAGGAATAAACGATGATTGTCGAGCAGGCAGCAACACAAGTCCGGGACCGTCAGGCGACCCTTGATGAGTTATTGAAACAGCAAGAAGCAGTTTCCGATGCTCTTTCTGCCTTCAGGCTGGAGAGAACCAAAGCCATCAAGCTGCTCGCCTCTGGCGATTCGGCCCAGCGCCGAGCAGTTAGGAAATACGATGACCAGATCGAGATGAAGCAGCTCCATCTTGAAGGTTTGCACGGCCTGATCGCCGATGCCCGTGCGGATCTCGCCGCCGCAGAGGAAGAGTTAGCGCAGGCACAGGCCGAATTTGAAAAGGAGTTTGCCGCCTTTGTTCGCAGGCGTGAGGAGGAGGGACTCAAGGAAATCCTCGCGGGACTGCCGAAGAGACTGGATAGAATATATGACAAATACGCGGATCTGTGCCGCGAGCTTGCAGAGCTTCAGATCGCCCAATATCTATACGAGGACCGAGCGCCGGAAGAGGCCAGAACGGTACTGGGCCAGTTCATAAAAGGGCTACCGGCGGCAATCGACGAGCGTATGGGCCGGCAACAGTTTCGAGGAGTGGTCTCGAGGCTGGTTTTTGGCGTCGGTCCTATGATACCGGCTGGGCCGGAATTGTCCGGTGCCCTCACCCAGGCCTTTGCGGGCCGGGTCGTCCCTGGACTCTTGAACGGGGTACAGGTGGCTGCACTGCGCCGGGAAGAGCGCAGAGAGTCATTAAGAAAAGAGTTCCTGGCAATAAAAAAAACAAAGTGAGGAGGCCTAATTATGAATCCGTTTAAAATTGTGCATCGGGTCGGGACATCAGAGGAACAGCGGAAGGTATTGAGAGACCAGATCACGGCCGAGCAGACCGAATTTTACCCCCCTAAAGTACCTCCTGTCGAGGGCGATAGTGATGTCCACGTCACCTCAGCTGAGGACCTTGCAGCCACCATACGAACCGCCGAGGGATACGAGGATCCGGCTAAGGACCAGGGATAGAGGAGGTTCGCACGATGGAGACCGCGAATAGCAAGAATCCGAAGGCCGCTCCGGCCGGTTCGGTCCAGGGCAAGAAAGCGAAATATGACAGGATTGAAAAAGAGAAGGGAGGCCAGGCGGCCGCCCTGGAAATGATCAGAGACATTCACAGGTCCGGCCAAGTACCTGTGAGGTAAAGGCCCCACAGGGCAAAAAGGAGGCTTTCGATGCAAAGTGAAAACGGCAACAAAAACGAAACGAACGTGGCCGGCCCGACGCTCATAGCCGGAGCGGAGATATCCAGCATTAATCCGGGCGCTATCTGGCCGGAAACTAACCAGGTCCCGGCCGATCCCAACCGGGAAGCAGCGCTCAAAGAGATCGGAGAGCTATGGAAAACGCCCTTTAACACGTTTCTCCCTCTCGCAGGCGTAACGAATACTACCGGACAAGAGGAGGGCTGAGCAAATGGCAGGTGACGACAAGCTCCGCGTAGAGGTAACGGCCGATTCTTCCGGCCTCAAGGACGGTCTCTCGCAGGCAAAGAGCGCCGTCGCCGATGCGGCGGCAGGCTGGGAGTCGACGTTCAAGGACGCCGAATCCGCCATGTCGGGAAGCGCGGCGAACATGGTCAGTAGCATAATGGCCATCGGCCCCGCCGTCGCAGCCGCGGCCGCCGCCTTCGCCGCCTTCGAGGGCGCGAAAGCGGCCGTCGAGGGCTTCGCGACCTACGCGGGCAACATCGAGCGCATGTCGGAGGTCCTGGGGATCTCGGCCGAGAGCGCCTCCGGTCTCAACGCCTCCCTGAAGGTCCTGGGCGTCTCCTCCGACGAGTACATCGGCGCCATGATGCGCATGGAGCGCCAGGTCAAGAAGAACGAGGAGGTATTCACAGCCCAGGGCGTGGCCGTCCGGGACGCGAGCGGCGCCTTTCTGCCCCAGACCCAGATCTTCGACAACGTCATTGCAAAGATGCAGGAATACAAGGCGGGCGCCGACCAGATGCAGTTCGCCATGGACATGCTCGGCGCCAGGGGCGCGGACCTCGCCTTCCGCTTCATCCACCTCAAGGAGGCCACCGAGATAGCGACTCCCATAATGAAACAGCTAGGCCTCGAGATGGGCCAGAACGCAGTCGAAAGCGCGCGAAAACTGGAAATGCAAAGCAGGGCTTTGGGCCTTGTATGGGACGGAATAAAAGTAAAAATAGGCGAAGTGCTTGTGCCGGTGATCAAGGCCCTTATTCAAGCCTTCGACTGGCTTAAGATTGCCGCCGAAGCTGCCGGCAACTCTTTTAAGGCAATATTTACGGCGATCTATGATCAGCTATCAGGCGTCGGCAAAGCTGTTGCTTTGGCCATAAAAGGCCACTTTCAAGACGCCCTGGCTGCCATAAAAGAAGGAAACAAGGCCGCAGAAGACGAAATGCGTGCCATGATGGAGCGGAACACCGCACTATGGGATGAATATGCGAGACGCGCCGCTGCGCCGGATAAGTCGCCGGCAAAGACCAGCGGCTCGAAATCCTACACGCCTCCGGAGACCGGCGGCACCCAAAAGTCCCGCCTGCCCCAATGGGAAGAAGAGCTGCGCGCCCGCGAGGTCGCCGAGGAGCGCTTCTTCGGCCTCTCCATCAGCGAAGAGAAAGCCTTCTGGGAATCGAAGCTCGCCATCTCGAAAGCGGGCAGTGAGGAGTATACCGCCGTCAAGAACAAGCTCGATCAGGCCCTCATAAAATCCGGCCGCGACTCCTTCGAGCAGGACCAGAAGAACGCCAAGGAGAGCGCCGCGATGCAGGCCTCCCTGGCCGCCGACTCCCAGAAACGCCTCGAGACGGAAATCAAGGTCTCCGACAGCGCCGCGAAGGCCCGCGAGAAGGAGATCGAGACGAAATACAAGCTCGGTCAGACCTCCGTCGCCCAGGAGATCGCCCAGCTCCGCCAGGTGGAAGACCAGCGCTATAACATGGAACATGCCGCGCTGCTACAGGAGATCGCCCAATACGACGAGAACGACAATCAGTTTACCGCCCTCCAGAATAAGATGCTCGAGGCGAAGCAAAAGAACCTCGCGGCTATGAAGGCCCTCGACGACAAGTACGCCACGGAGACGATGCAGACCTGGCAAAAGGTCACCTCTCCGATCAAGAGCGCCTTCGACGGTATGTTCCAGGGCATCATGCAGGGCACCCAGACCTTGAGCCAGGTGATGATGCGCTTTCTGGAGAACATCGCCACGGCCTTTCTCAAGATGGGCTCCGATATCGCCATGAAGTGGATCGAAAACCAGGCCATGGCGGCCCTCGGCGTCATGGCTGCAAAGAAGACCGAGGCCGCCGCAGTCATCCCCGCAAATGCGGCAGAAGCCGGGTCCGGCGCCGTCGCGGCCACGGCTGCGATCCCCGTGGTAGGCCCGGGGCTTGCGCCTGAGGCCGGCGCGGCGGCTTTTGCCGAAGCTCTATCATTTGAAGGCATGGCCTTGGCCGCAGCCGGCTACGACATCCCCGCCGGCATAAACCCGCTGGTCCAGGCGCACGCCGAGGAGATGGTCCTCCCCGCCCACCTGGCCGAAGGCATCAGGGGCCTCATCGGCGCGAACGGCAGGCCCGCGGGTGGCGGCAACAATTACGGCCACACGTTCAATATAAGCAGCATCGGCCCTAAAGAGACGGCTGCTGCCCTTAAGCGGGCCTTGCGGATGGGTTATAGATGATGAGAGGCCATTTCCCACTTTTACCCCACCAGGTCCGTCGATCGATAGGGTCGTTTCCCACTTGCGGGGTAGATTCGCGCCAGGATCCTGCTGTCGTCTTCCCACATCGAGGGGAAACTGATTGATTCAACACGGAGGAAAAACAATGGGCGAAGCTGAGGCCGCAAGGAAAACGACGTTAATTAGAAATGTATACCTCGCCGCTTTCCTCGCCGTGCATGACATAGAGGTCAAGCCGATCCAGGTAAACGATTGGGTTTGGTTCGAGGTTCTCAAAGACGAGAAGACGGGTCAGTTAATGCGGGACTGGAACATTGGGGCTTTTGTTCCCGCGCGCAAATTTGCAGAGGCTATTATAGCGCTACGCAACCAGATCATAGGGATCAGGAGGAGGGCATAAGCGATGTCCGATCTGCGTCTTGTATCTTTTAGCGCCGAGCACGGCCTCGAGGTCCTAAAAAGCAATCCTGATCTCCCAGGCAGCGATGAAGATTGGACGCACAGATGCCGCGTGCTCGAGCAATATGGATGTGGGGCAACGATTCTAGATGGGTCTACCCCTGTCGCCTGCGCGATCATACTCGTCATGCCGCCTTGGATAGGCAACTTGCAGGTTCTCCTTCGGCCCGGTACGCCTGTGCTTCCCCTGGCCGAGGCCATTACAGGATTTCTCTCCATCACCGTTGACAGCCAGCGCCTTAGAAGGTTACAGGCGCGTTTGCAGAAGCCGTGCGATGCTTCGTACCGCAATTTTCTTACCGTTCTCGGTTTTGTCGCTGAGGAGCTGCCCCAGGAAGGCGAGGATTACGTTACGATGGTTTTTTCACCGGAAACGGCTCAAGAAAAGGATAGATAAATAGTCCGGAAGTGAAATTATGTTTCTAAGGAGGCTCCCATTTCCTGAAAAAGCAATAGGAGATGATTAAAGAGCTGATAACTGGAACGTAAAAGGTCTTTAAACCACCCTTAGCGGCGCTTGTGAAATCCACAATTGCCCGCTATTTTTGTGCCTTTGTTCCACCCCGCGACTTTTCCACAAAAAGTTTGACAAACTCCCTGTCACTTTATGACAAACTCTCTGGCAATGCTAAGTAAGGGAAAAGAAGCTAGCAAGAGCGGTGGGTGTAAGTAGCAAGAGACTAAGAAGAGAAAAAGAGAAGAGACTGAAAAGAGGCAGGGGCTGGGAGAAGCGTTGGGGCGGAGGGAATACTCCGGAGGGCCTTGCCGCCTATATGGCAAGAGACTAAGAGACTAAGAAGAGAAAAAGGGAAGAGACTCTTTACTGTTCCAGATTTGAGGTGCAGTGGGGGCACCGCCTTGCCCCTAAAGGTATCGCCGACAGGCACCATGGACAATCTTTCTTTGTTACAGGGGCCTGCGCAGCCTCGTTCTGTCGCCTGAGCCGAATAAAACCCTTCACGATCATGAAGACGGCAAAGACGACGATGAAAAAACTGATGATTGCATTGATAAAGAGACCGATATTCACCGACACCGCCCCGGCGGCCTTCGCTGCGGAAAGGGTCGGGTACGGCCCGGGCATCTTGCCTTCTCTCAGGACCAGAAAGAGATTCGAGAAATCCGCTTTACCCAGAAGCAGACCTATCGGCGGCATGACGACGTCGGCAACGAGCGAATTGACTATCGTTATGAAGGCCGCGCCGATCACAATGCCGACCGCAAGGTCGAGGACGTTGCCCTTTAGCGCAAACTCCTTGAACTCTTTGAACATATTATCCCCCTTGCCTTTTCCCGTCTCACGCAGAGATATTCTGTCCTGTCCGCGCCGATCCTGCCTTCTCGGTTTTTTTGCGGGCCGGACGCTTGAAGCGGAGCGCGAGGCTGAAAAGGGCGGCCGCAACGATGCCGAGCAAAAAAGCGAGAAAGACTATGACGGCAAGGGATGCGCCGAATTTCCACGTAAGAAATGTGACGGTGACGGGCAGGGCGTTTTGAACCGAAAAAATGACCAGGGCTGCCATTACAAGGATCGCTATCAAAAGAATGAGCATAAGAGCCTCCCCATGTTTCTCTGTGGTCGATTTGGCTGCTCTAAAGGCCCGGACGGATTGCCGGCAGCGACAGTTCCAAATACCTGTAACCCCAGCCTACGGACGACTCGGATCCTTCCATATAATTATAGCAAAATATAGTAAGAGCAACCAGTATTCCGGCCTTTACAATAGTAATTAATGCAGTACCGGACGGGTGGCAAGAGCAGGGGCGGAAATCTTTGTGGAGCAGCTACGAAAAACGTCGAACCGGCAAGGCATTACGGCCCCTTTTGCAGGGAAGTCCCCGACTGCGGCGCCGACGGTTCGGGAGAGAAGGGGTACTCGGCCCCTTCTCCCATTTGTTGGATTGCCCGCTATTATGCTATTGCTACTTCTTCGGCGGCGGAGGCGGGCTCTTAGGCGGCGGGGGTGGGCTCTTCGGGGGAGGAGGAGGCGGCGCGTTTCTCACCACGGGCGGCGGAGGCGGGTTCGCCTTCATGCGCTGGATGTCCGAGCCTGTGCTCGGCACTCCGAGCGGGGTCGGCTTCACCGTAGTCCCCGTGGACGTGTTCACGTTGTAGCCACCGGCCGTCCCCGTGGAGGGTTTGACCGAAGTGCTGGACGTGTTCACGTTATAGCCGCCAGCCGTCCCCGTGGAGGTTTTGACCGGCACCCCCTGCACAGACGGCGGGGGCGGCGGAAGACTGACGGGGACCTTGGCCGTGCTTATCTCGTTTCCCTGGCCGGTAGCCGGTCTGCTGTTGTCGAATAACTGTCCCGCCGTCGTGGTCTGCTGGGCGAAGAGACTGCCCGCTGTGAAGAATAGAAAGAATACTGCAAGACTTGCAACACCGATACGCTTCATAATTCCTCCTCTGGTTTTTTGACTTACTTGCCGCATCATGACTCTAATAAATTTCCTGAAGCTTGTGAAGAACCTTGGTAATAGTCTCAACGATCTCTTCCGGCCTCCCCTCCATAGGATCAATTGTGACCATAGGGGTAAGGCCGGCCGGCGAGAGAATCGCGATGTTGTACCTGCTCCCGGCGCCAAGCTCCTCCAGGTATTCCGGAATCGAACCGGCTTGGACCATCAAGGCGATATAGTAACCGTGAAGGAGATCGCTGAGTTTCTCGTTCAGAGGCATGGCTCGCAGCACCCCCTTCAAGAAGGGCGCAATGGCGGGGTCGGGGTTGGCCACGAAGAGAAGAACGGGACGGTCCCGCTCTTCGATCAGTCTGATCGTCTCGTCGTTCCACTCGTGCCAAAGGATGCCGTCTTTCGGGAAGTCCGGATATGTCGTCACCGTCCGCCCCTCACGCACCGGACATACCAGAGACTGCCTTTATAGCCGATGAAGATGTTGCCGCTACGAAAGACTACGCCGAAACCGGCGCCGGGTTGGCCTTCGCCTTTGGTGGAGGACCAATAAACGGTAGGTCTGGTGCCTGGGAAATGGGCTGCATCGATTGTCGGGCCCGGCTCCGGGATGGAAGAATCGACTATGGTCAGCAGCTCGTCCTTCGAGGGCAGCCTCCAGTCGGAATATCCTGCAAGTCGCAGGTCCCCGCAGACGCTCGCGCCGCCGGGATTGAATTTTGTGTCACTTACGCCTGCCGCCATATACCAGTTGTATGCTTTGCCGTCATCCACCTTCTGCCACGTCAGCCCGGTTTTCTCGTCCGTGACAGTGCCGTCGCCCTTTTCCGTGAAGGCGAGGACGGTCGAGCAAAAGAGATGCGCCAAGGCAACCGGCAAAATCAAAGAGAATAGCTTTACCCGCATTTCTACCTCCTCCATTGCCTGACCGCTACTCGCGGTTTTTCCTGATATTGTCCTCCCATTCCTTCAGCTTTGTCAGCTCGTCGATGGCCCGCTCGTCCTCCGACGGCACCCTCGTCTTCGTGTTATCCACCACCTGCTCGCCGACGAGCTTCCCCTTTTCTATAGTCAGAAAGAGGTCCCGCTCGTAGACGGAGCCGTACCCCATGTGCACATAGCGGAGCATGTTACCCCGGGGGATGCGGAGGGTGCCGCTGAACCAGTCGGCCTTGACGGGCTCCGGACGGTCCTGAAAAACCGTCGCCAGGGGGATCTCTTTCTTTTCCTGGGTGCAGTCCTGCATCCTGACGAGGTACATGTATTCGTTCTCTATCTTCCATGTGGCGATATAACCCCTCCAGCAGGCGGTGGAGCCCCGCGGGAAGTACGGCCTGCGGTGGGAGGCATCGAAAAACGTCTCGAGGGGATTGGAAAAGATCGGAACGGTCTCGCCCTTGTAGACCAGCCTGTCCGGATGCTGGGCTGTGGAAGAAGCCGGGTAAGGCGTCATGAGGACCACCACGACGACCAGGGGAAAGAGCATTTTCAGAAAACCGGGCATGATAACCTCCTAAGAGAACTGGTGCCTGAAAACTTCCTTTACGTGGTGGAGGCGCTTTTCGAGCCTCTTCACTTCCGTTTCGAGTCCCAGTTGCGAGGCCAGGGTGATGGCGGCGTAGAAAGCCTCCTTTGCCCGCGAATAGCACCCTGTGGGGCTTCTGGAGTCGTACATCTCTCCGTACTCGGCCTCCGCCAGGGCCTCAAGCTCCCGCAGCCGGTCGACCGGACCTGCCTCTCCTTCTCCGGCCCCTGCCTCTCCTTCTCCGGCTCCTGCCTCGGCCGCGGGCTCATGCTCCCCCTTAGTAAGATTTGGCTCCGGCCGCTTCAGCTCGGGCAGGTAGAACGTGACATTGCCGTCGCCGGCCCAGTCCGCCACCAAGCGGTCGCACGTGAGACAGCGGTAAACGGTCGTGCCCTTCTTGAAATAGAGCTCCGCCAGCTTTTCCCTGTCGACCGGGTCCTCCACGGTGTCATAGTCCGCGTCTTCTATCAGCTGGTAGATGTGCGTGCCCGAGAACATATTCAGGTGAATGAGGCCCCCGCAAATACACGTCATCCACGATCCCACCGTCACACCTCCCTCGTGTGCAGCAGCCTTTTCCCAATCATCTCGGCAGAGGGTCTTTCTCCCCCTTCCCGTCTTTCCCCGTTTTCCCTTTAGTGCTGCCCTTCGTCCCCTGTTCTTCACCGGCCGGACCCTTCTGCCCGGGCCCGTTCAGCAAGCCCGGCAGGGAACGTTGGGGTCCGTATTTGACTACAGGCTCAATTGCGGGTGGCCGATCTCTGCCGGACGGTCCTTTATCCCATAACGAGGGAGGTGAACCGTACTTTACCGTGAGCCCCCGGTCTGCCTGCTGCGCTCCGGCCCTCCCCGACACTACCAGCATTCCGCATAAGAACAGCCAGACAATCTTTCTGAAGCTGAACAGCTTTTTCAGTAATACACTCATTATTCTCATACCCGCTCCTTTGCATGAAGGCAGTTGAAGTGACACACGTCCGGCTCGTTCCTGTCAAAATTCCACAGGTGGAGGCTGTTTCCCTTGCATATCCACCATTGGGCACAGTTCTCGCAAGCCCCTTGCCTCATCCATCGCCTGTCCCTGAACGGCTGGAACTTGCTCTCCCAGCAGTCGGGGAAAGACTCCTTTCGTATGTTCCCCTGGACCAGCCTCCTCGATACGCTAGGACAGGCAGATATCTCCCCATGGGCGAGGATCCCGCCTATCTCAATACCGGCCCTGCAACTGTAAAAGGCGTCCCTCACTTCCCTTTCGAACTCGCACCCGAGGTAGCCCTCTTCATCAACTGTCACGCGGATCGGAGGATCGGCTTTTCTGACGTCCCTTACGAAGGCATAAAGCTTCCTGTAATCTTCCGGCCGCAAAAGGAGGTCCTCGTCGTTCCTCGCCCTTCCGCCCGGAAAGAGGGTGATGAGCCGCCAATCGCGGATCCCCTCTTTTTCGATGAACGCATAGATGTCCGGCAGCTTGTCGATGACTCTGCGGGAAACGGAGGTTGCGACCTCCAGGCTGGAAAGAAAGGGCTTGTCCCGGAGAGCTCGCAAGGCGCCCAGCGCCCTGTCGAATGAACCCTCATTCCGTCTCAGCCAGTTGTGGTCATCCTTCAAGCCGTCGATGCTGACCGTGATCGTATGCATGCCGGTCGCCCGGCACTTTTCGATTGCCTCTTTCGTCATCGCAAACCCGTTCGTGACCATCCCCCACGGGAAGCCCAGGGCCGAGATCCTCTCGGTTACGGTAAAGAGGTCCTTCCTGAGCAGGGGCTCGCCTCCGGTTATGCCGACCATTATACCTTTCGGGTCGTACCGGGCGGCAATGGATTCGAACCCGCCCACGATCTCTTCCGTTGTCAGCTCGAACCGCGTATCTTTGCCTGATGAGCAATCGCTCCCGCAGTGGCGACAGGCAAGGTTGCAGGAAAGCGTCGCCTCCCAGAACAGATATCGCAGTTTGTGCTCCCTGGAGGCCAGCCGCAGGTATCGCGACCAGGCCCTGAGCTGGAGCCGCTTCTTCAAATTGCCTATTCCCATTCGGTTATCCTGCCGGCCTGCGACCTGCCCTGCCTTCACTGCTTCACCTCTTCTCTTTGAGACGGGGGAGCACGCCAAAATGTTCCCCGAAGCAGGTTTCTATCCGGCCCGGACCTCAAGGACGGATCGACACCTCCTTCCGGCCGTTAGTGTTCGGCATATATTAGCATCAACGACCATCACAAATGAAGCCGATTTGTGAAAGCCGTTATCCCGAGCCCGCACGTCGATGAGGATCACGATCGTCGGCGCGCCGATCGAGGGAATGCTCCTTGACTTCGGGCCGGTAATATGATCAAATAGAAATCATTTCGATTTACTCATCCGAAGCGGGGCGCGCATGAAGGATACCTTCGATGGGCTGCTCAGGGAGCTGCGGCTGAAGGTGACATCGAGGAGACGGGCTGTCCTCGAGGTCATGACGGCCGAATCGACCTTCCTCTCACCTGAAGAGATATGGCAGAAAGTCCGACGCCTCGTCAGGAACGTCGGCCTCCCTACCGTATACCGCATCCTGGACGAGCTCGCCTCCGCCGGCGTAATCACCAAGGTTCTTCATGACAACCGCCAGCTCTATTACTATCTCTGCACGAACACGGGCCATCACCACCACTTTGTCTGTCTGGCATGCCGCAAGGTGGAGGATGTCAATCTGTGCGGCGTAGAAGCCCTCGAGCAGGAAGTAGCGGAGCGCATCAGGGGCGCCCTCTTTTCCCACACCCTTCAGCTTCAGGGGCTTTGCCGCGAATGCTTCGAAAGGAGCGGAAAGAAATGAGGAAGGCTGCCGCCTTTGCCTCCTGCCTCCTCTTCCTCGCTTCGCTCGCTCTCAACGCGTGCGGCCGGAAGGAAGCACCAGGCGGAGAGGAAAAGCGGCTCACCGTCGTAACTACCCTTTTCCCCCTCTATGATTTCGCGCGGAACGTGGGCGGCCGGAAGGCAGACGTTTCCCTCCTTCTCCCTCCAGGTGTGGAGCCCCACAGCTTCGAGCCAAAGCCCGGGAACCTCCTGAGGCTGCAAAAAGCGGACATCTTCGTTTATACGGGAGACTTCATGGAGCCCTGGGCGACAGTCCTCATCGAGGGGGTCCAAAGGCCCGACCTCATCGTCGTAGATTCGAGCAGGGGTGTCGCGCTAAGGAGCCGGCTGCAGGCCGAAGGACCGCTTGGGGGGGGCAAGGCGCCCGGGGGAGGCGGTCCCGGGACGCCGATAGACCCGCACATCTGGCTGGACCTCGCAAACGCCAAAATCATCGTCGAAAACATCCTGGCGGCATTCGTCAAGAAAGACCCTGCCGGAAGGGCCTTCTACGAGAAAAATGCGGAAAGCTACAAGAGCAGGCTCAGCGAACTCGACGAGAGGTTCAGAAAGGGCCTGGCCTCGTGCAGGACCCGGCTCTTCGTCCACGGCGGCCACTACGCGTTCAATTATCTTGCGGCCAGGTACGGCCTGACCTACATCTCGGTATACGGCCCGACCCCGGATAGAGAGCCGAGCCCCAGACACCTCGCGGAGATCGTTCAAGAGATGAAGCGGCGCAATATCAAATACATCTTTTACGAAGAGCTCCTGCGGCCCAGGATGGCCCAGACAATCGCGCAGGAAACGGGCGCACGCCTTCTCCCCCTCAACGGCGGCCATAATGTCACCAAAGAGGAGCTCGAGAGGGGCGTTTCATTCATTTCCATTCTGGAGCGCGACCTCGATAACCTGAAGGTAGGCCTCCAATGCAGGTAGACGTCATAGCGGCCAGGGACCTGGGGTTTGCCTACGAGACGAAGCCCGTTTTGAGGGACATCACCTTTTCCATCACGAAGGGCGATTACGTGGGCCTCGTGGGACCGAACGGATCGGGAAAAAGCACCCTCATCCGCCTGATCCTCGGCCTCGAGACGCCCGATGCCGGCGCCGTCTCTCTTTTCGGCCAGCCCCCGCCGGCTTTCCGCGACTGGCACAGGGTCGGGTATCTCCCTCAAAGGAACGCCGCACTCAGCCGGTTTTTCCCTGCGACGGTGCAGGAGATCGTAGCCCTCGGCCTTGTGCCGAAAAGAACGGGCGGCCCCGCGAGCAAAAACCGGGAGGTCCTGCAAAGGGTGATGGAGCTCGTCGACATCGTCGATATAAAGGACAAGCTGATAGGCGAGCTTTCGGGCGGCCAGCAGCAGCGGGTCTTGCTGGCGAGGGCGCTGGTCAAGGAGCCGGAGCTGCTCATACTCGACGAGCCGACCCTGGCCATAGACCCGGAAGTAAGGGAGCGCTTCCTCGACGTCCTCACGGAGCTGAACGAGAAGAGGCAGGTAACGGTGCTCCTTGTAACCCACGATACGGGCACCATAGGCAAGTACGCGAGCAAGCTCCTTTATCTGGAAGGGGAGATAATCTTCTACGGAGGTTTTGACGAATTCTGCCTCTCCGGGGAGATGACCAAGGTATTCGGCTCTTTTGCCCAGCACATCATATGCCACAGGCACGAATAGACGGAGCAGGGCGTCGGCGGGCTAAAGGACGGGCGCCGATCCGGAAAAAAGTGAGGTGATCCTTGGAAGTATTTCAGTTATTCGAGTACTCCTTCATCCTCCGCGCATTGATAGCCGGCTCCTTCATCGCCCTGCTCTGCGCGAACCTCGGGGTCATCCTCGTGCTGAAGCGCCTCTCGCTGATCGGGGACGGGCTCGCCCATGTCACATTCGGCAGCGTCGCCGTCGGCCTCGTCCTCAAGGTGCAGCCCATGTACGTCTCCATGCCGCTGGTAGCCTTGAGCGCGCTGGCGATCCTAAAGCTGACCGAGAAGGCCCGGGTTTACAGCGATGCCGCCATAGGCATCATATCCGCCTTCGGCGTATCCGGGGGCTTGGTCTTGGCGAGCATGGCAGCGGGCTTCAACGTGGACCTCCTCAGCTACCTCTTCGGCAACATACTCTCGATTACCACGGGGGAGGTGGGGGTGTCGGTAATGCTCTCGCTCGTCGTCCTGTCAGTCATCGCCTTCCGTTACGACAAGATACTCTCCCTTTGCTTCGATGAGGAATTCGCCCGGACGTCGGGCATCAGGGCAAGCCGCATGAATTCGCTTCTCGCCGTGCTCACCGCAGTCACGGTCGTCCTCGCCATGAGGCTCGTGGGGGTCATGCTGACCTCTGCCCTCCTTATAATCCCTGCCGTCAGCGCCTTTCAAATCGCAAAAAGCTTCAGGGGCACTCTCCTCTTTGCCGCGCTCACCGCCGTCCTCTCGGTCTGGACAGGCATCCTCCTCTCTTTCCTCCTGGACATGCCTACCGGCGCCATGATCGTCCTGCTCAACTTGGCCTTTTTCCTCGTGTTGTACGCGGTCAAGACGGCGCCTGCCTTCCTTTGCCGTCGACGATAACGGTATACTCGCCCCTCCTTTCTCCCCCTGAGACCTCTTCGGCAACCTCATCGGCCGGGCCCCTCAGCACCTCCTCGTGTACCTTCGTGATCTCCCTGTAAACGACCACCTTCCTCTCAGGCGCCTCCTCTCTGACGAGCTCCAGGGTTTCCCCTATCCTTCGCGGCGATTCGAACAGCACGACGGGGAACGGGCCTGAGAGGATATCCTTGAGGACCTTTTTTTTCTTCCCCTTTTTTTGGGGAAGGAAGCCATAGAACAGGAACCTGTCGGGAGACAGGCCGGATATGGAGAGGGCCGCAAGGGCGGCCGACGGGCCCGGGACCGCCTGCACCTCGATGCCCGCCTCTACGCTTGCCCTGACTACCCTGTCCCCCGGATCGGAGATGCACGGTGTGCCTGCGGCAGTAATGAGGGCCGCCTTCCTCCCCTGCGCAAGCTGCCTGACTATCATCTTTGCCTTGTTTTCCTCGTTGTAGCTGTTGATTGTGACGATGGCCTTTCTCAACTCAAGATGGCTCAAGAGCTTGAGCGCCCTCTGTCGGTCCTCGGCTATTACCAGGTCCACTTCGCCGAGCACTTCTATAGCCCGCAGCGTTATGTCCTTCAGGTTGCCTATAGGGGTAGCGACCACGTATAAGATACCGGCCATCCCACTATCATACCATAACCATAAGGGGGGCCTGGCTCTTTTGGCGCCTGACTTTGTCGTCGTGTCGGCGCGCCGTCCTCACTTGCGACCCGCGCCACCGCCGAGGAGCGCGGGTGCCCGCCTATGTATGCTCCGGCGGGCGCCTTCCCGACTTCGCGTCATCCATCGAAAATAGCTCAGGCCCCCGTGTAACCCCTTTTTATCCCCGACTGACGGCGGTTCTATTCTATCTTTTCCCGGCGCGTGGGGAAACGAAAGCAGGGTTAAGAACGTGTGAATAATTCCCCGGACGGGAGGGCCTTTTCTTACGCGACCATCGCGGGAGGACTTGGTTGCTACCCGTGGGTCGCGCCTGTACCACGCAGGGCAAGGGGCTCTGCCACGGGTACCCAGCTTAAGACATCCAGCACACCCGCAGGGAGAGGTGCACTTCCATAGATAACAAAACAATAGTGAGAAGTGGACAAATCCGGCTGTATGAGCGAAACGGACCTTGTGGCGAGGTAAACGCAAGAGCTTCTAAATAGCTCCACGCACCACCAGACAAACGAGATACCCACATAGGTCGCGAGTTCCGGATTTGAGCAGAAGGAGACCGGGGCACCCGCCCGAAGGGTGGGTCGTCGGGTAAGTTCGGTTGCCACCCGCCTGTGGACGGCGGGTACCCGGCTACCATTGCAAGCGGAAGAAAATGGTGCGAGCGGCCGGAGGTTATTTCAGACGTTCGTATCCGGGCCTTCAGAAACTGCAGGCTTGACAATTCGCCATTATTCTACGACAATAAGGACTGTATGCTCAGGTTGCTCTTTTTCCTAGCCGCTATGATGATGGCCGCCCCGCTGACCGTCGCGGCCGGGATCTACGGTTATTTAGACCAGGAGGGCGTGTATCACCTCACCAATATCAGGCCCCCGGGGCACGGCTACCACGTAGTGATCCATGACCGAAACGAGGGCGGAACCCTCAATCCTACGGCGGCGGCCCTTCGCAACAGCTCGTACGACCACCTCATCAGGCAGCATTCGGAGGCAAACGGCCTCGATTATCTTTTGGTGAAGGCGGTCATGCTGGCCGAATCCAACGGAAACCCGACCGCCGTCTCACAAAAAGGCGCCCGCGGCCTTATGCAGATCATGCCTCATACCGCCAACGACCTGGAACTTCGCAACCCTTTCGACCCCGAGGAGAACATACAGGCCGGAGCGAGGTATCTCAAGCTTCTATCGGAGCTTTTCAAGGGAGACCTCGAGCTGGTCCTCGCTGCATACAATGCCGGGCCGCAGAAGGTTATGGAGTACATGGCCGTTCCCCCGATAAACGAGACGATCAGCTATATAAAGAGGGTCAAGCTCTATTACGGTAGATTAAAAGAATCTCCATGAAAAGCCGGGATGAAACAACATCGGTCTGGACGCTGCCGAACAGGCTGAGTCTCGTAAGAATACTTTTCATACCGGTCATAATTTACCTCATATCGATGCAGAGCGAGCAGCTCCGTTTTGCGTCTTGCGTTCTCTTCGTAATTGCCGGGATCACCGATGGTCTCGACGGGCTCATCGCGAGGCGCATGAGCATGAAAACGCGGCTGGGCGTTTACCTGGACCCCATCGCGGATAAGCTTCTCATATCGACCGTCCTGATTACCCTTTCCTATTACCGGCTCGTGCCCTTATGGGTGACGATAGTGATGGTGAGCCGCGAGTTCCTTATAAACGGCCTCAGGTCATTCTACGCGCTCGAAGGCGTGACGATCTACCCGTCTTTCACCGGAAAAATGAAGACGACGCTGCAGATCGTAGGGATCGCGTGCGTCCTTTTCAGCCGGCCCTTTCACACCATACCCGTCGCCATCAGCCCCGAGTTTTTGTACGTCTTTTTTCCGCTGGGCTTCACCTGGTCGTTCCACACGATAGGCCTCGTCGTTATTTATATATCCGTTTTTCTCAGTCTCTTTTCCGCGTACAGGTACATCTGCGAGATTTTCAGCTCCGAAACGGCGGAATAGCCACCGAAAGGGAAAAATTTCATTGATTATCCCGACGGACAATTTTATAATGGGCTGGAATTTTATGTTTTCTTTTTCCTAAATGAGGAGGGTTCTAGTGGAATTCAGGGCAAAAGCGGCCGCGGTCACGGCATTGTTTCTTTTCTTCGTCCTCTCGGCTAGTGCGACTTTCGCCCAGTCGGTCCTTACCGTCAACCATGCCCTTTCGATCCTTTCGGATGTCCGCCACGCCTCCACCCTTTCGGTCTCATCGACCCCTGCCCCCGAAAAGGGGAATGCGCCCGAGAGCACGTTGCCCGACCGGGAGCGCGGGCCCGAAGGGGCGGAGAAGGGCACGCCGGAATCGCGGCGGGGGCTGCCGTGAGGAGGGGGAGCACTTATTCCTTCGGACAGGAGAGACTATATGGTATAATGGCGGTCAGCGTGAGGAAGGCGCAAGGTGGGACTAGTACCGGCCAGTGATCTAACCCCCGGAATGAAGCTCACCCGTCCCCTGGTAAACGCAGGCGGCGTGGTGATGCTCAGCGAGAATACCGAGCTTACCGAAGCCCTTATCAAGAAAATACAGAGAATGGGCGTTGAGGCCGTGCATGTGCAAGGGGAGGCCGTCCCGCTTCCCCCTGCCGAGGAGGTCCTGGCAGAGCTCGACAGGCGCTTCAGGAACGTGGAGGAGGCTGCCCACATGGGGGTTATCAAAAAACTGCTAAAGGAGCATATAGAGAGCCTTTACGAGTGCCATGGACCTGATAACCCTGAAAAATAGAGTAGAGGGGGTACATAACCTCGCCACGATCCCCGGCGTCGCCAGGCGCCTTCTTGAGATCGTCGGGAAGCCCTCCGTCTCCCTCGGAGAGATCGCCGATTTCGTTTCCCACGATCCGGCGCTCACGACTAAAGTGCTCAAAATGGTGAACTCACCGATTTACGGCTTCCCGGGCCGGATATCATCGGTGAACCAGGCTGTGCTCCTCCTCGGCCTTGGCGTGGTGCGCGGTCTCCTGGTCGGCGTCACCGTTTTCGAGCTGATGCAGCAGGTCATGATGGGCCTCCGGGAGCACTCTCTCGGGTGCGCCATCGTTTCCCGCATCATCGCGAGGAAAAAAGCGTTGAAGGACCCGGAGGAAACGTTCGTCTTCGGTCTGCTGCATGACATCGGCAAAGTCGTCCTCTTGCTCCAGTTCCCCCAGGAGTACTCCAAGGCGATGGAACTGGCCCGGCAGAGAGACGTCACCGTATACGAGGTTGAAGGCGACTTCTTTTCCACGACCCACGCGACGGTGGGCGCTTGGATCGCGGAACAGTGGAGCTTTCCTCAATCCATTATCGATGTCATCGGGTACCACCACAAGCCCCAGCTCTCGAAGGTCGCCCCTCTCGAGACGGCGGTAGTGCATTTTAGCGATATCCTTATCAGGGGCAGGGGATTCGGCTTTGCAGGCGATTCCGGGGTGCCGGCGCTCCACCCCTCCGCATGGAAACTGCTCGGCCTTTCGGAGGCCGATATCAGAGAGATCCTCAAGGAGGCCGAGGACCTGCTGGAAGAAGCCGCGGAATTTTGATCCCGACGTGCCCCGATAGTCGGGCGGTTCGTTCTGAAGGCATTCGGATGCTGGAGTGAAAAACACCGTTCACATTTCGCGGGACGCCGCGCTCATCGCCATAACGGAAAGGCTCCTCGAGGGACTCTGCCGGACAATCTCCTTTAGCAACATAGCGTCGGGCCTCGATTACATTTACTCCCTCATCCCCGACCTTCTCATTATCGACCTCGCGATCGACGACTCGCGTATCCTCGATGTGCTGAATACACTGAAGGCGGACCCGATTTTCACCCACCTGCCTACCCTCGCGCTGATCGACGATTCGATCGACCTGCCCCGCTGGGACCACGCCCACATCGAGGACTACGTCTGGAAGTCGCAGATGGAAAGGGATCTCCGGGCGCGCGCCGAGCTTTGCATCGTCCGGGCCGAGCGTGTAGTGGAGGTGAACCCCCTCACCCGGCTTCCCGGCAACATCTCCATCAACAGGGCGATACAGGAGCTAATCGAGAAGAACGCGGTCTTTGCCGTCGGCTACGCAGACCTGGACAATTTCAAGCCTTTTAACGACCATTACGGGTTTACTCGTGGAGACGAGGTGATCAAGATGACGGGAAGGCTCATCTTGAACATCGTCAAGAACAAGCAGCCGTCGGGGAGCTTCGTCGGGCACATAGGCGGGGACGATTTTATCTTCATCATGGACGCCGACCTCATCGACGCGGCCGCCTCGGAGATCGTCACCACCTTCGACCGCATCATCTCCACGTTCTACGACGCAGCCGATAAAACGGCCGGCATAGTCGCCCTCGACAGGCAGGGCAATGCCAAGTCATTCCCCCTGATGTCCCTTTCCATCGGCATCACCACCAACAGAAACAGGCAGTTCTCTCATTACGGGGAGATCGCCGAAGCCGCCTCCGAAATGAAGGTCTACGCGAAGCGGACGAAGGGAAGCTGTTTCAAGACCGACAAGCGCCGCCTGCCTCAGAATGGAGAGTAGAAGGCCTCTGCCGACATTCAACCACAAGCCCTTAGCCTATCGTTGAACTCGTCCGTGGTGAAGGAGTACTCCTGCGTGCCGTAGCACTCGACTGCAAAGGACGCGCAGACGCTTCCCATGCGCGCGCATTCTTCAATCTCCATCCCTTTGACGAGACCCGTCATCAGGCCGCCCCTGTACGAATCGCCCGCCCCCGTCGGATCGAGAACCTGCCTTGCCCTCACGAGGGGTATGGCTGTTTCGGCGTCGCGGGTGAGGACTTTGGAGCCAAGCTCTCCCATTGTGACGATGACGGCGCCGGCCCGTTCGATAAGGTCTCCCTTGCCCATACGGACTTTCTTCGCGATAAGGTCTATTTCGTAGTCGTTGGAGATGAGGACCCGGCATCCCGTAATCGCCTCCGCCAGGCCTTCACTGTCGAGCATGGGCAGCGACTGTCCGGGGTCGAAGATGTAATCGATGCCCCTCTCCTTGCAAAGCCGCGGGTAGCGCACCATATCTTCGAGATTGCCCGGAGATATGATCATCAGGGTCTCCTCCGGCGCCAATTTGTCGAAATCGAGGCTGGAGGTATATTTCATGGCCCCGGGGTTAAACCCGGTGATCTGGTTGTCGGCCCTGTCGGTGGTGATGTAGGCGCTGGCCGTAAATTCCTCGTCTACGATACTTATGTGCCCGGTCGAGATGCCCTTCTTCTCGAGCCATTGAAAATACCGGTGATAGTCGAGAGCGCCGACGGAGGCCGAGATCAGCGGTTTTTCACCCATCAGCGTAAGGGAATAGGCGATATTGCCCGCCGTGCCGCCGAATTTTTCCTTGACGCCGTTCACCTGGAAGCAGACGTTCAGGACGTGTATCTTTTCCGGAAGAATGTGCTGGGAAAAATATCCCGGAAAATCCATTATCCTGTCGTAGGCCAGCGAGCCGGAAACGATAATATTTTTTTTCATGGAAGCTTTGCCGATGCCTCGAAGTCCCTCTCCGCCGACTCCCCTTTTCTTCCTGCCATATCCCTACCGCGCATCCGGTCCTTTCGAGCGGGTTCTCCCGCCGAAAGAAAAATAGATGTAACGGCGCTAAATGTCAAGGAATAATTGAGCCCGTGCACGAATGGAATACCCTGGAAAAAGATTGACATATGGAGACGGTTCTGTTAACTATTCTACCATAGGTCCGAGACTTTTGGGGGATCGTTCAATGGCAGGACAACGGACTCTGACTCCGTGAATGGGGGTTCGACCCCCTCTCCCCCAGCCAGATAAAATCAAGGGGTTGCGAGAGATCGCGGCCCCTTTTTGTTTCACTTTACCCCGGCATTGTGAAGTAAATGTGAAGTAGAGGCGCCAAAGGTCCATCATGTCCCGTTCAGATTTGATTTATTTTGACATCCCGGTCCCTACGGTGGTAGAAAGAAAGACAAGCATCGAGGCAGTCCATCCTGTTTGCTCGAAAAGGCGGAAATCCCCCTATGCCCTCGGTCGTCATCGAAAATCCGGTCATCAATTCCCCGTTTAAGGAACCTTCCCGTCACTTCAAATTCAACGATGACGGCATCACCGACGAGGTAGTCGAGAAGCGCCGGGTAAGCTCCTACTTTATCCCTATCGCTCAGCCCAAGAAGAAGGGCAAACAAGGCACGCTAGGCTTTAGCGAATGGACCGAGGACCGCATAAAGGAAAATGAGTTCATCAACCGCGTCCGTGGCCGGCTAGATGTGTGGAGAAAGGGAGGCTACGCGGGCGTTACGAGGACCACCTCCCGGCTCCTCGACTACTGGAAGAATCCGGAGCGCGAGAAGAAGCTCTTCTTCTGCCAGATCGAGGCTATGGAGACGATCATCTTCATTACCGAGGCGGCGAAGAAGTTCAACGACGTGTGGATAGAGAACGAGCTTCGTGAGGCACACCGGACAGGAAACTCCCCCCTTTTCCGTGTCGCCTGCAAGATGGCGACGGGCACGGGAAAAACCGTCGTCATGGCGATGCTCATCTCCTGGCACGTCCTCAATAAGTTCGCCAACCCCCAGGACGCCCGTTTCTCCGACACCTTCCTTATAGTGACCCCCGGCATAACGATCAGGGACCGCCTCCGAGTCCTTCTTCCTAACGACCCGCAGAACTACTACCGGGAACGTGATGTAGTACCGCCCGACGGAATGGAAGAGCTTTCACGGGCAAAGATCATTATCACAAATTTTCACTCCTTCAAGCTCAGGGAACGCATGGAGGCGGGCAAGCTCACGAAAAAGTTGCTTTCATCGAACGGCGAGAGCGCCTTCACGGAAACGCCGGACCAGATGGTGCGCCGGGTCTGTCGGGAACTCGGCAGCAAGAAGAACATCATCGTGATCAACGACGAGGCGCATCATTGTTACCGCCATAAGGCTGACGGCGAGGATATCAAGCTCGTCGGCGATGAACGGAAGGAAGCGGAGAGACGTGAGGAAGAGGCGCGTATCTGGCTCTCCGGTCTCGAAGCCGTGCAGAAAAAGATCGGCGTGAAGACGGTCTATGACTTATCTGCCACGCCCTTCTTCCTGCGCGGCTCGGGTTACGCGGAGGGCACCCTCTTTCCCTGGGTCGTCTCCGACTTCTCGCTCATCGACGCTATAGAATCGGGCATCGTCAAAGTCCCCCGCGTACCTGTCGCTGATGACGCCATGACCGGCGATATGCCTACCTACCGTAATCTATGGGTCCACATAAAGGAGGGCTTGCCGAGAAAGGGGCGAAGAACGGAGGAGACAGTTGGCGAGCCCAAACTCCCCATCGAACTGCAAGGCGCCCTGCACTCCCTTTACGGAAATTACGAAAAGTATTACGAATTGTGGAACAAGAACGAGGAAGCCCGCGCAAAGGGGCGGACTCCCCCTGTATTCATCATCGTCTGCAACAACACGAACGTCTCCAAGCTCGTTTTCGACTATATCTCCGGATGGGAGAAGAAGCTCAAAGACGGCTCATCGGTCCTTGTCCCAGGCAAACTCCCTATTTTCAGTAACGTCGAAGACGGCGGATGGACACCGAGACCGAGTTCCATCCTGATCGACAGTGAGCAGCTTGAATCGGGCGAGGCAATGGGGGCGGAGTTCAAGAAGATAGCGAGCGTCCAGATCGAGGAGTTCAAGGCGGAGTACCGCACGAGATTTCCGGGCAGGGATGCGGAGAGCCTCACGGATGAAGATCTCCTCCGCGAGGTAATGAATACCATAGGGAAGCCCGGCAAGCTCGGCGAGCACGTGAAATGCGTCGTCTCCGTCTCCATGCTCACTGAAGGGTGGGACGCGAACACCGTTACCCATATCCTCGGTGTACGAGCCTTCGGTACTCAGCTTCTCTGTGAACAGGTGGTAGGCAGGGGCCTCCGTAGGACTAGCTATGCCGTGAACGAAGACGGTATGTTCACAGCGGAATATGCGGAGGTATATGGCGTCCCCTTTTCATTCATCCCCTGTTCAGGCTCCACGGCCGAGGTTAGGCCCGGCCCTACTCCCACGCGGGTCCGCGCCCTTGATGACCGCGTGGCCTGCGAGATCACCTTCCCCCGCGTGATAGGCTACCGGTATGATCTTCCCGCCGACCGTATCTCAGCGCGGTTCTCGGATGATTCCTGCATGAGCCTCTCGACTCAGGATGTCCCGACAAGGATAGAGCTGCATCCCATAGTAGGGGAAGAGAGCGTCCACACGCTTGATAACCTCAAAAATCGTCGGCAACAGGAGGTTGTCTTCTACCTGTCGAAGCTCGTTCTGGAGAGGTACTACCAGGATGGTGAAGGTAACGCAAAGGTATGGCTTTTCCCGCAACTCCTCTCCATTGTCAGGCAATGGCTCTCATCCTGCCTGAAGCTCAAGGATAACACCTTCCCGCAACTTCTCCTGCTCATAAAACTGGCTGATACCGCCGCCGATTGCATCCGGAGAGCCATCGTAGATGCTTATGCCGGGGAAAAACGTCTCCGGCCTATCTTGAGACCTTACGATTCAGTAGGCTCTACGCGCTACGTAGACTTTGATACCATCCGCCCTGTCTACCTGACGGATCCCGCGAAGTGCCATGTTTCGCACGTCGTTGCGGACACCGGCTCATGGGAGCAGAAGATGGCGAGTGCCCTTGAAGAGATGGAAGAGGTGAAAGCCTACGTGAAGAATTACAATGTCGGCTTTGCCATTCCCTATACGGACAATAGCCAGGAGCACGCTTACTACCCCGACTTCATCGCCCGCATTGATGACGGGAGGGGTGCGGATGACCTTCTCAACCTGATAGTCGAGGTAACTGGGCAGAAAAAGAAGGATAAGCTCGTAAAAGCGCATACCGCCCGCACGTTGTGGGTGCCTGCAATAAACGAGAATGGCGGCTTCGGAAGATGGGGCTTTATCGAGATTACGGACCCGTGGGATGCAAAAAACTTCATCAGAAGAGAACTCCAGGCAGGGCTTCAATAGGGGGAGAAAAGCCGATGGCAGGAAGTAAAGGCATCAGCGATACAAAGGTCGAGGCGCTCAGGCATAAGGACAAGCGGGTGAACATTCCGACGGAGGAGCTTCGAGATTTCGCAGCCGAGTATGAGGCGAAACCGCCTAAAGTCCTCTACCCCCGCGATCCCTCTCTTGACCCTCAGCTCGTTTGGAAGGGCAAAGACGAGCAGGACAGCAGCCCGCTTGAAGTACCTTCCGTGCCGATCTATATACAGGAAAAAATACAGCCGAAGGCGATCATCGAAAATGTCCGGGCCGAGGCGAAGAAAGGGAACAATAAGCCTCAGATGGAACTTTTCGCCGATTTCAACGGGATCACCTTCGAGGACCAGATAGATTTCTATCATCACGAGCAGAATTGGTCGAACCGCATGATCCTGGGCGACTCCCTGCTCGTCATGGCCTCCCTTGCCGAAAAAGAGGGCTTGAAGGGTAAGGTCCAGATGATCTACATCGACCCGCCCTACGGCATAAAATTCGGGTCCAATTGGCAGGTATCGACGCGAAAGAGGGATGTTAAGGACGGGAAGGCAGAGGACGTGACGCGGCAACCGGAACAGATAAGGGCTTTCCGGGATACGTGGGAACTGGGGATTCATTCTTACCTGGCCTATTTGAGAGACCGGCTGGCGGTTGCTAGGGAGCTACTGACAGAGACGGGCAACCTGTTCGTGCAGATCGGAGATGAAAATGTCCACCTGGTAAGATGCGTGTTGGACGAAGTATTCGGGAGTGAAACGTTTGTGTCCCTGATTTCGTTTTCGACGACGAGCGGGTTCGAGACCAGGGAGTTGGCGCGTGGAGGAGATTACCTTCTGTGGTATGCGAAGAACTTGCAGGCGGGCACAAAATACAGGGCACTATTTGAAGAAGTCAACAAGGAAGGGGCGGAGGGGGGATACCGCTGGGTGATGTTCGAGGATGGAACGTTTCGCGGTCTCACGGCTGCGGAGTCACGCGGAGAAGTTCCGTTTCCTACCAACGCAAGACTCTACAAGCCCGGCGATATTACATCTCAAGGAGCAGCATCTGCCGATCAGACATTTGGCTATTTAGGCAAGAAGTACTCCCCAGGTCCAAATTCGCACTGGAAGGCAAACTTTCCTGAAGGCATGAACCGTTTGGCCCTTGCCGGAAGACTGCATGTTGCAAAAAATAGCTTGCAATATGTTCGCTATGCGCGTGATTTTCCTTGGCGTCTGCGAAATAACATATGGACCGATACAATGACCGGACAGTTTACAGAAGACAAACTTTTCGTGGTTCAGACCAATACAAAAGTCATCGAAAGATGCGTCCTTATGACCACAGACCCCGGCGACCTTGTACTCGATCCAACGTGTGGGAGCGGAACGACCGCATATGTTGCCGAGCAGTGGGGGAGGCGATGGATTACGATAGATACGAGCCGCGTAGCCCTCGCCCTCGCCCGCACGCGCCTCATGGCAGCGAGATACCCCTACTACCTGCTTGCCGATTCAGAGGAAGGGGCGACAAAAGAGGCAGAGATTACCGGAAAGATACCGCCAGAGTACAAGACCGAAGGAGATATCAAGAAGGGATTCGTCTACAAGCGCGTGCCCCATGTAACGCTGAAATCGATAGCCAATAACCCGGATATACGCGAAGGCATGAGCCGCGAAGAGATCGACGCAGCCATTGCGCGGTATGCCGAAACTGAGATTCTCTACGACCAGCCTTATGAGGGTTCGAAGCGCATTCGCGTGGCTGGCCCCTTCACGGTGGAAAGCCTCTCACCGCACAGAATGTTGAGCGCCGATGAGGAGATGCCCGATACCGTTAAGGATGCCGCAAAGGAAGCAAAGACAGGACAGTTCGAGTCTATGATCCTCGAGAACCTCCGAAAGGCGGGCGTGCAAAACACCGTGAAGAAGGAACGCCTGGTCTTCAACCGTCTCGAACATTACGCCGGTCAATGGATACAGGCAGAGGGTGAATATACCGAGAAGGATGGAAAAGTCCGCCGGGTCGCTGTCTGCATAGGCCCCGAATACGGAACAGTCGGGCCCGACGTGATAAAGGAGGCGGCAAAGGAAGCTGTACAGGGCGTCGGCTTCGACATGCTCATCGTCTGCGGCTTTGCCTTTGATCCCCACGTCTCAGAGGAAGCGAAGCGGTATGGAAAACTTACCGTCCTGAGCGCCCGGATGAGTACCGATCTTATGATGGGGGAGGAGCTTCTCAAGAAGACGGGGGCAGGCAACCTCTTCACCGTTTTCGGCGAGCCGGACATCGACATCAAGAAGGGTAAGGACGGCAAGATCACCGTCGAGATCAGGGGCCTGGACATTTACGACCCCACAACCGGGGAGATACGGAGCGCGTCCACGGATGAGATAGCGTGCTGGTTCATCGATACTGATTACAACGGGGAGAGCTTCTTCGTCCGCCATGCTTACTTCACAGGAGCCGACAAGCCTTACGACAAGTTGAAACGGGCGCTGAGAGCCGAGGTGGATGAGTCAGCATGGTCCGCCCTTTACTCGACAACCAGCAGTCCCTTTGACCCGCCGTCAACGGGCAAGATCGCCGTCAAGGTCATCAACCATTACGGCGATGAGGTATTGAAGGTGTATTCAATACTATGACGGTGTCGAAAGCGACTATCTTTTTCAGCACGCAAGCGGCATCATGATGTTATTCAAAGAGAAATAGGACCGAATGTCTGATCTGACCAACACTGAGAAGAGAAGTCTTGAACGACTACTGGGTATGGGGAGCGGGTACGTTCTCGACTTCTCCAACCGAACATTCGATGAGTTCATCATGGACAGCGTGGGAAAGAGCATCTATGATTCAGCATACGACTATGGCAGTGGCTCAAAAGCTAATCGTATGAGAGCATTCTGGACTGTTGAACCGAACCATATTGTCGGAAAACTACTCGAAGATTTGGTAATTTATGCAGCCGAGCTTTATTCGCCCCCGGATGGGGCTTTGCTTGAAGTCGGTAAACGCATAGCACACCGACTATTGCAAAGTGCACCTGTTCCCGAAATTGCTGTTATTAGCCCTAACACCCCCGGAAGGGACTTTGCTACTCTTGCTAAATCCGTCAGAGAGGCTATAGAGAAGAACGAACCCGAAGCGGGGTTGGATCGTCTTCATACCTTTGTTGTCAGATACGTAAAGGTCATTTGCGAGAAACGCGGCATAGCTACCGACCGTGGTAAACCGCTTCATGGCCTTGTTGGAGAGTACGTGAAACGGCTGAAACAAGAAGGCCGGATTGAGTCGGAAATGACGGAACGCATCCTTAAGTCCACCATCTCCACTCTTGAATCATTCAATCAGGTAAGAAACGATCACAGTTTTGCCCATGATAACCCTGTCTTGAACTATGAAGAGAGCCTGCTAATTTTTAATCACGTAACCAGTTGCATCCGTTTCCTTGAGGCTATCGAGCGCGCTGAGAACCGGCTTTTGTGGCCATAAGCAGGGTTTCTTCATTGGCAGTTATGTATCTATTGTAGTCGGTTGCGGCAGGAAAGATCGCAGGTCTCCGAGAGACACAATCCTCAAAAAAACCGGCTATCTGCTCGGCCGCCACTCCGGAATTGTCGGTCCGCACGGGCAAAACGTTTCCCGGCAAATCTTTGATGTTAACCCCTTCTGCCCCATAGCATTCGGCAAAACTGACCGCATCCGTTATGATGGCAATGCCCGAATACAGAGCCTCAAGGACAAGATTAGAGAACTCCGGAAAATGAAGATCGTTCTCGAAGACGAAGAGTGCGTCGATCCGGTTCAGTAGGGCTGGCATGGCCCAGGGAGGCACGAACGGTTCCCACTCGATTGCATCGGCCAACCGGCTCTCCGCCATGAACGCCCTGAAATCGCTCAAACCTTTGCCTTGGGAGACGACAAGATACCGATAATCATCTCCAAGAGCTTTCATTATCTCAGTTGCTCGGTGCCACCCTTTGTGCCGCCAGTAGTAGTTGGCCTTTCCGATGATGGCAAGGACCGGCGGGGAGTTGATGGAGCGGCCTAAAGAGTTGAATATAAAGGGATCGGGTACGTACGGAGGAATTGCGGCTATTCGCGACGTAAAACTTCTGATGGAGTCGAGGTGACCGTGATCGGTTATAATCACAGAGGCCGCCCCAAAAACCTTTTCAAACAGAGTTTGCCAGATATTCTGTGAAACGAATTTGGCGATGTCCGACCCGCCGTGGCGCAGAGCAAAGGGTACACCGGTCATGTGGCTTGCCAGATACCCAACAATGCCGTAGGGCACAAGGTACCCCGTATCTATAATGTCGGGCTCCACCTCGCTGATGACTCGGACGGCCGTATCAAGGAGACCGAGTGCTCTGTGTCTGTCCTCAGGGATGTGCCAGGGCATCTCGGCGTCCGCTCGATGGACAGACACGTTTGGCGGCGCTGGAGTGTCGCATCGAGATACCGTGTATTCCGGCGAGGCATCGATAGCGTCGGTTACGACGTGCATCTCATGGCCGCGTCCGGCTAGGGCCTTTGCAAGCCAATACGTCCTTGCCGCTATTCCGCCTTCGAGTGGCGGGTACTTACTTATGCAGACTATCTTGGCCATACCCTTGCCAGTAGTGAACCCTCCGGTGGCTCGGGGTCCGTGTGATCCCATCCTTTGAAGAATATCTGTTCGAAGAGATCATAACAGAGCAGATTCATCTTTGAGCAGAGAATCTTCCCAAAGGGATGGTTCGTCACGTCCTCATCGAGTATGGCTTTGTTGAGGACTTCGGTGATTTCCTTATTGATGTTGGAAATGGCCGCGGGCATGCCAAGTTTCAAGCGCTCATGAACAAACCCTATCCCGGCGGCTTCAAAGTCCTTGCGGAAAGCATCGCGTAGTATCCGCTTCGTCCTCTGCTTATCGGGAACTTTGAACTCTATGGGCAGGTCCATGGCACAGTCCGCAAGGTCGTCGTAAAGATAGATGGGGCGTATTTCAAAACCGAAGGCGCCTGCCGACCGGTCCACGCTTTGAAGATGGTAATTCGAGAGACCGCCGCGTAAAAGATAGGAGAGGAGATTCTTCCGGTAAACCCCCTCGTCTTCGGGGGCCGGGAACAGCTCGTCTACTATGCCCTCTACCCTCTCATCGGGCACAATTGCCTTGAGGTTGCCCCGTATTCTGTCCGAGAAGCCAAGGGGATGCGTGTAGATCCAGTAGTACCCGCCGAAAAGCTCATCCGCGCCTTCTCCGGTAAACGCGACACGGACGTTGTGCGATGCCCTTTCGCAAAGAAGGTGATAGGCGACACCTCCCTGAATGTCAAAAACCCCGCCTGCCATAAGGCTCTCATAGTGTGCGACGTAATCGGTAAATGCACCCCGGTAGTCGTCAGACGTTACGGAGTATTCGGTATGATTCGTGCCCAGTGCTCTAGCCACACACCGCGCTGCTTGAAAGTCGGGGTTGTCCTCGCTATCTGCCAGGGCGAAGGTCTGAACCGGCAAGCCGAGTATATTACGGGCGACAAGAGCCATGGTTGATGAATCAACGCCTCCCGACAGATAGACCCCTTTGTCGACATTGCCATGGGCAAACAGCCGCTCGACGGACTCGATCATGCTTTGCCTGACCTTTGCACAAGCCTCGTCATATGGAGGAATGCCCGCGTTGCCATTCCGGTAGAATGCCTGGGGCAGAGATGCGTAGAGTCTCTTCTCGGCGCGCCCATCCGGTCCGAAGACGACAGTGCCGCCCGGGGGAACCTGGTAGATGCCTTCAAAGAACGTAGCTTCCTGGTCCGCCACGTAGCCGAAGACAGCGCTCTCCTTCAAAGCATCGACATTCAGGCGGGGAGTTATGTCCGGATGGGCGAGGATGCCCTTGATTTCGGAAGAGACGAGCACCTTCTTTCCTTTGACGGCATAATAGAGGGGCTTTATACCGAAGCGATCCCGGGTAAGGATGAGCCGGTCTTTGTCGAATATGGCAATGGCGAACATACCCTTGAGGTGGCGCGCAAAGTCGGTCTTATGAATGCTGTACAGGTGGGCAAGAATCTCTGCTTCCAAATCTGTATCGGGAGCGCCGGCCACACTCTCCAGTTCCCTTCGGAGTTCGGCGTAGTTGTAAATCTCGCCGTTCAGAAGGACAACGAGACCTGTGGGTGAATCCAGATGAATCATAGGGGCTTCGGGATTCCCGAAAATGGAGAGGCGACAGGCAGCTATGCCGTGCTCCCCGGTGGGCCAGATCTCCCGGGTGTCCGGTCCCCGATGCTTCACCGCCCCGATCATCTTCTCCAAGGCATGAGGGCTTGACTCGTTGTACGTTACGACAATACCGCACATGGCGTCACAGCCTCTGCAAAGCCTTGAGCGCGGAGACGGCGCCTATGAGCGCATAAGAGGTACCTTCATCGAGGTAGTGGTAAGGCCAGTATCCGGAAGGAAGCTGGGTTTTCTCCAGCCAGTCCAACGCCCTTTCGACTACGCTCCTATCGACACGGTCGATCCAGCGCGACAGGCCCCAGAGCACAACGCCGGTGGACCATGGATCACTCCCGATAGGATGGTCCTTCCAAGGGCCGAAACCACCATCATCGTTCTGGTCTTGTTCGAGAAAGCGGATTGTCGTGTCAGGTAGAGTGGTCTCGGCATCCCTTTTCTCTGCCAGCAGGTAGAACCCGCCCTTATAGGACAGTTTGACCGGACGCTCCAAATCGCGTCCCCACTCATTTCTCAGCCACGCCCAATCCACCTCGGTTGCCACTTCTGGCACCAAAGCGATGACCAGAGCAGTTGCGGGTATTCTCGCCTGATCACGGGAATGGTGACCCCAACCACCGCATGGAAATCTGACCTCCGATAACCACGCATGATCCTCTTCAAAACCCCCACGGTTTCCATTGATCATTTGACTGAGGAGACCCAAAGACCAGGCCGTCTCCTCCGGATCTGCCCAGCCTCCGCCATCGAACCTCCGTTCAAGCATATAGCCGATTAACTTACTGAGTAAGGATTTGTCCAGAAGGAAAGCCGCACTCAGGCAGTATCCTGCCCGGCCCACCCGAACACACTCTATCTTCCGTTCCGTGCCACTTGCCAGAAAGACGTTTACAGTGCCGGCGCAGTCCCTCAGCCTCTCTTCCCAAGCGCTCCCTGCTTCCAAAAGCTCACCTTCCGTTAAGCGGCTTTCCCTTCGCGCTTCGCCTTTGCCGCACTCATGACTATATTTCAAAAATGTGTCTTTGATCGGTGTCCTGGTCAACTATCTCAATTCTGAAGTTCTTTCCACCGTCCAAGAACTTCTTTACATTTGTCAATTGCTTTATCTTGTCATCGAATTGGGAATCGCCTCCTTGCGCCGCCTTGAGGTCTTCGCTGAAAGAAATTTCTGTCAACACCGTCTGACCATCAGTTTCTAGTTTTTCCAGCTTAGTCTTACATCTCTGCTCTCGCTCTCTGCCCTCCTCCTGGAGGCTATCGGCCAGAACAAGCAAGAAAGAGATTGGATCGGATTTGAAGGCCAACCTTCTGAGAATCTTCTTTCGCTTAAACTTCGTCCCGATAACGTCGTTGTTATCGTCAGAAGCAATACCACTTAGAAATCCCCACACCTTAAAGTCATGAAGTGAAATTGCCTTACAGGCGGCATCTACGACTCTCTCCGTCAGGCAGGAGCGCCCTTTAAGGTCTAGGTACTTAAGAAGCGAGAGAGCTGAGATTAAGCCATGATTCTTCCTAGACAATATACGATCATAAAGGAAATCTAAGGTTACAGAGTCCACGGTCTCTATACGCAGATTCTGCAGCAGTTTCTTCGTATTAACCATATAGCCTTTTCTTACGTAGGATTCGTCCAGCCGAAGTGAGGCAGGGTTATTCTTTTCTCCCTCTTCGAAATGCAGGGCTTTGATGAAGAACTGCAAGGTCCACTTGTCGAAATTCTGTATCATCAAATTGAAATCGTGATAGGTTGACGCAAACGCCCAAGCGTCTTCCAACCTATCGCCCTTCTCGTGTCCGAAATGGACTTCGGCGATACTTGTGTACTCCTTGTCTGTTATGTAAACGCCATACAAGAATACCTGAAAAGCGTGAAGGAAATGGTCTCGATATAGTGGGTCAAGCTTCAGTACCTCGTCAAATCCCTTGTGGAGGTTAGGGTACTTGATATTGTAGAATTCCCAGATTTCATTCATCACATCGAGCGCGATTTCGTAATCGTCTTTTGGGGTTTCATTATAGGTTTCCCCGAACCTGACGAGTATATCCTTGTAAGATATATTATTTGATAGCTCGGCCATTTTGTAGACCAGTTCTTTGCTTATGCTGAACTCATCGCGCTTGGAAATATCAGTCGCTAAGTACTTGGGTCTAGGATAAAACACCAGATAAGCGAGATCCTCTTGCCCCCACTTCATCAACAATTTCTCGATAGTTTCCTTGCGACCGGCTGCAGAGCGTCTTCGAAGTCCTTTGTTTAGCTCAGATATCCTTTCGCGGAACAGAGGTAGCCCCGCGACGACCTCTTGCACAGGCCACCCCGCGTGCTCCCGGCTAACCTCAAGGACTCCGATGGAAGTTTGTCTGCAATTGTCCACGAAGGCAGCATAGTCCGGACCTTTTTCTACATACCCAGGCAGTGCCCAATAAACCAATGCGTTGGGGAAATAGTGTCTAAAGAAACTTGCCGAACTGGCACCAGAAAGCTGCAACCCAACCGGATTCATAGTACGCGTAAAGGTCCTGTCTTTGAAATAGGAGCTAGCCCGCACGCGCGGTTCTGTTATGATATCTACAAGCACCTCCGCTGATGTTTCGCCTCCACGATAAGCGAAAACTGGTACCCTGGCTGGTTCGAAAACAGGATCGTAGTCGCGTCGCAATTCGTACCCCTCGCTTTTCAGATGCTTTCGGACAGCCTCAATCATCTCCTGACGAGAGAATAGTTGTGGCATCCGTCAGGACCCTCTGCATCCGTGGCAGGATGAGCATTGTCGGCAGGCCAGTCTTCCACGTTTGGCTTCGAGAATTCGCATAGGAAAAACCATGGTGATCTGCTTCGTGATCTTTGGTTTCTGATACTTCCTTGGCTTTGTGACCTTCTTCATAGTGTAACCTCCTTGATCAAGGCATTCTCCAGGGAGAGCGCGATTACTTCCCTGAGGTGCTTTACGCCCATTGTTCTATTTACTCCGAACGTCTCGACGTAGGCTAACTCCAGCTCTGCAAGGCCAGTAGGCTTGCCCAAGGTGTCCAGCACCCAAAAAGCCGTATCGTTCAGGCTGAAATGATCACCCGTTATCGTGTTGAACGCATAGTATTGATCAGTCTCCGACAACGATCTGATGATCACACCCTCGGCAAGACACAGCATGACTTCAGGGCCTATTTCCAGCACTGCGGGTCCTCCGCCATATAGTCACCCGAATGAAAGTACGCCGCAGCGCGGCAGCCACGGCAGTTGCTCAAGAGATCGCAGTCGCGACATTTGCCCCTCAAGTTCTTCGGGTCTCTGAGTTCCCATAGGAGCTCTGAGCCATACCAAATCTTGTAGAAACCGTCTTCCAGAACGTTCCCGATAGGGATCGGCAGTCTCCGACATGGGTAGACAGTCCCGTCAGGCATGATCGTCAGCGCGTTGTTACCGGCCGAGCAAAGCGCACCGACAGTGGGATCATCAGGCGCTATGAGCGCAAATAGGGGACGGTAGAGCAACAGTCTCACCGGCGGATTATCGCTGGCAAGTGCGTAGACGTCTTCATAGAGGCATTTGATCTCATCGCTCCTCAGGACCTGGTCAGCCATTGACAAGCCGTTACCTTCAGGGATCAGTCGCTCCAAAGCCAACGCGGAGACCCCTTCACGTGCCAGAAGCTCCACGAGACCGGGGACTTCATTCATGTTCTTTCTGGTAAGGGTCATCATCACGCTGACTTCGATACCTGACGCTCGCAGATGCCTTATGGCCGCCACCGTGCTGTCGAAACTACCTGGGCCACGGACGTCGTCGTTTGTTTCCCTTTTCGCTCCCTCCAGAGACACCTGCACCCTGCGCAATTTCCCTAGCCCGGCAAGGTCGGCGCCTTCTCTTTCATCGATCAGCGATCCATTCGTCAGAATGTCGTAGTACCCGATATGGTCAAACCGATCAAGACAGGCGGCCAGTTCATAAAGCTCCGCCTTTCTAATGTACGGCTCGCCACCGGTAAGCGAGACCGTTCCCATCCTGCCCCACATCGCCGATGCCTCGTTCATCTTTGCAGCAATATTGAGGAGGCTTTTCAAATCAAGCTCTCTAGCCGGATGGCCGTTTTGATAGCAGTGCTTGCAGGAGCGGTTACACCTTTCGGTGATATGCCACTGGAAGTAGAATTCCTCATAGACATCCGGTTCCATCGGTCCCTTTCTCATACGAAGCTCATATTTTACCATTTCTAATTCTTAAAGTAATCATCGTTGTTTTCTTCTCCACGTACTGGCTGTTTTATCAGCAATGACGACCTATTATGAGGGGTGGAGGTATGAATTTCTTGCCAACTTTAGCATGAACTCTCCTTCGAACTCTTTCGAAAAGACGGCTACGGCAACGCCCTTCTGACGGGTTCGCAACTTGACCGAATCTGATGGAATCTGACTCTCTTCCATGGTGACGCCGGCTGGCCGCTGGTGAGCCACCCTTGGCACGCCGATGAAGCGCCCATGGAGGAGAGGGTGCTCCGGCCGGACAAGGCACGTGGCCATTGGAAGGGGCGACCCGGGAGAAGCAAGGAACACCCGTATCAGGAGCATCATCATGGATAACATTGTGCCTCAATGGCACCAGCCTGTCAAAGTGACAACCAGAGGTGACAAGGAGGGGTGACAACCAGAGGTGACAACCAGAGGTGACAACCAGAGGTGACAAAAAGCACAATTTTAAAAATTTTTCTGAGGCCCTCTTCTTACTATCGTACTCAGTTCGAGGGGATCAGGGACATTCCATTGAATGGTCGTTTTTCCCCTAATGTCAGACATGGACGGAAGATCGGCCCTCGTCGTGCCCCTTAGTCTCATGTCGGGCGAACTATGCCGGGCAAGGACAGGCGTGTGGGTTTACGTTTCATAGGATAACGATTAAAATATAGTGAAGGCCGGCAAAATCAAATAGGTGGGAGCAGAGGGGGATGTCCATGAATGACTTGAGGCGGATGCTCGTCGTCGTTACAGCCACGGAGGATTGCGTGAAGCTGGTTCAGGACGCGTTCGGTCTTGCCGAGCGGTTTGGAGCGACCGTTTTTCTGCTGGATGTGGTTCACGACCCTTTCGCCTACACGGGTTGGAATCTGCCGATGCCGTCGTTCGAGAAAGAGTATCGGAAGCTCCTCGAAGGGGTTCGAAAACGGCTTCGGGTGATAGTCAAAAAGGCGAAGGATAAGGGGCTCTCCGTAGAATCCCTCGTGAGGGAGGGGCGGCCCTTCGACGAGATCCTGAAAGCCGTGGAGGAGAACAAAATAGATCTCCTCGTCATGCCGGCCCACGAGGAATACAGGCTGGAGCACTACTTGACAGGCAAGGCCATGGATAAGCTCGTACGGAAGATGCCCTGCTCGATCCTGCTGGTCAGGCAGGAGGAAGGGACGCTCTGCGAGACATAGGGCGCCGAACGGTCGCCGACTGCCGCTTCAACCTCTTTAACCCCCTCGGTAGGCATGACCCTCATCTTCCCGGTGGTTGCCCCGCCCCCTGCCTGTTCGGCTATCATGGCAAGGGGGGCGCAACCCTCGGTAGGCATTTTCATATATCTCTATCTCGTGTCGGCTTCCTATGGCGAAAGGTATGCGCTGGTGCACGCTTTCAGGCTTGAGGGCCATGACCCTCATCTTCCCGGTGGTTGCCCCGCCCCCTGCCTGTTCGGCTATCATGGCAAGGGGGGCGCATTCATAGAGGAGCCGCAGCTTTCCCTTGGGCCGGGTAGTATCCTCAGGATAAAAGTAGATACCTCCCCTGTGAAGGATTTGGTGGAGATCCGCAACGAGCGCTCCGGAGTAGCGCAGGGAATAACCCTTCTCTTGCGCTGCAATGGTATCGGCGAATCTCCTTGCGGATTTATGCCATATCCCGTAGTTGCCGAAATTGGAGGCCATGATCTTTCCCCGGCCCGGCATGCGAACGTTATCATGATCCAGGACGAACTCCCCGATTTCCTCGTCGAGAACGAAACTGTGCACGCCGTCTCCGGCGCTGTAAACAAGCACCGTCGAGGTCCCGTACATTATGTAGCCGGCTGCAACCTGGTGTACTCCCTCTTCCAGGATAGATTCTTCCACGGAGCCTTTCAGGTTGCGTATTGAAAAAACAGACCCGACGACACAGTCCACGTCGAGGTTGGAAGAACCGTCTATGGGGTCAACAAGCACGACATATTTCGCGATAGCCCCATTGGACGCAATAACCAGAGGCTGGTCCATCTCCTCGGAAACGATGGCCCCGACGATATCGACGTACTCGAAGGCCTGCACGAAAATCGTGTTGCCCACCTCATCGAGCTTTTCCACCTTCTCGCCCTGCACGTTCACCTCGCCCGTAAGGCCGGTCATTGCCCTTAAAGCTGCACGCCGCATGTAGCTGGAGATGATCTTTCCGACCGTACCGACCTGGTCCATGACCCGCGTCAGCTCGCCCCCGGCCCCCGGATGGACTTGCTGCCTCTGGACGAGAAAACGATCAAGCGTCATATGTCTCGGTCTCTTTTCTTCCATCGGGTCAAGCCCTCCCCGGTACGTACTAACAGTATAATCATTGGTACCGGACCTGCAAGACCGGCCGGATCCGGAGCGTATTCCTCAGAACCGCCGCAGGGTCTGATTTGAGGTGCGCAGCCTTCCGGCCCGACCTGAAGCGAATAGTGCTTACGACTGTAATCTTTGCTTGGAATAATTTTCTTTTCATGCCATAGTATTAAAGGCATTCCGCATCTACGCGCCTCCGAGGGAGCGATTACAGAGAAAAGCGAAGGACACGGAATGGGAGCGGCGAGAAACGATGTTCCGACTGCCCCCCTGAAGACACGGGGGATAATCGACTGAATGAGGAGGATGGCATGATGAAAAGGCATGGGATTATAGTAGGGTTGGTTGTGGCATCGCTCGTGTTTCCGGTAGCCTGTTTTAGCCAGCAGGCGTCCGGCGGCGGGACGACCGTGGCGGACACGAAAGGGTATCAGCCGCCTAAACCGGGGCTGGAGTATATGGCGCGCTTTTATGTGGACCTCATCGCGCCCGTATGGGAGATGGGCAAAACGAGCGACCTCGGCAACCGCCGGATCATCCCGATCACAGGCGGTAAATTCGAGGGTCCCATGATCAGCGGAAAGATACTGAACAACGGCGCGGATTGGCAGGTGGTGACAAAGGACGGGCTGGCGATCATCGATACGCGGTACCTCCTCCAGGCGGACGACGGCTCGCTCATTTATCTTCAGACGAAGGGCTTCCGCTACGGTCCTCCGGAGGTGCTGGCGAGAGTGGGGAAGGGCGAAGCGGTCGACGCCAACCTGTACAGCTTCCGCATGACCATGAGCTTTGAAACGGCATCGAAGAAATACGCGTTCCTCAACCGGGCTATAGGCGTGGGCTACGCGATGCGCCTCGGCAACGCGGTCGTCTATGACGCGTATCTGCTGAAGTAAGGCGAATGCAGTAAGCGTGCTTCCAGGGGCGGCGTACGCGCCGCCCCCGACGCCCGCCCCCGCGAAACCCCAGCCGTCCCAATCGAGAATAGCAGAAAAGCTCCCTGCGCACCTCTGGACGCCCTCTTAGTAATAGACCCTTAGCCTCATGCCGTAGACCTTGACCGGCCCCCTGTCGCGGTTGTACGCGGGGTTCTCGATATACTGGAAATCGGGGCTGAGCTGTACATAGCGGCCGAGCTGAATGCGATAATATGCCTCGCACACCTGCTCCAGGCCGTAGTTGAGGGCCCCGTCCCCTATGAGCATGCCGATGCCCCCCTGGGCGAGGTAGTGCTGGTGGGAGGCCGTTATGCCGTTTACCCCTATAGCCACACCGAACCGGTCGTCCGTCCTGCCCCAGTTCCGGCCGCTCACTTGCAAGCCCAGGCTGGCGCCGTTATCGGCTTCGGTGTAGGACCAGGTGGAGTTCGTGCCGTTCGACCAGCCGGCCCGCGCAAAGAGGCCGGTCTCCCCGTCGTTTGCGAGGGGCTGCTCGATGTTTACCCCGAAGCCGTATTTGACGCGGCCGGGCCTGTTGTCGAGCGTAGTATCGGGCACCGCCCCCGTGAGGGCGCCGAGGGCCATTGCGTCCCTGTAGTCGCCCATGCGCCCCTCGTTCCGGTAGGCAAGAAGGCGGACCACGGGACCCTTCTCCCACGGGGCGAGACTGAGCTCGGCGTTATCGCCCCTGGCTCTGTATACCTCGCTGTCAAGAATGATGCCGTTCCTGGTGGTCGGCACCTCGTAGCTGCCGAAGATCAGCCTCCACTTGGGATGGACGACGGCGACGGAAACTCCGATGCTGTAGCCCCTCGTGTCGGATGCATAGTCCCATGCCGTGTTGAACAGGAAGTTGTAGTTCATGAACTGCGTGCGCCCGTTGTTCGCGTAGCGGTTCTGGTCGAAATCGTCCGTCGGCGCAAGCTTACCCGCCTTTATCTCGATGCGGTCCACGGGCTGCCGGCCGGGTATTTGGTCCATGCCCCTCTCCAACGGCTCGGTCATCGCACCCGACAGGGGGATGACATAGCGCGCGTAGAGGCGGGCAAGATACGGGTCCTGCCCCAGGTTGGCCGGACCCGCCCTTATGACATCGGCGTTCGTGTAGCCGCCGAGGCCGAGGCCGCTTGAGATACCCGATCCTCTGAACATCTCGAAATCCGCGTATAGCTGCAAGGACTTAGTAACCTGCGAGCCGAAATATAGACCGTAGGTCTGCGTCATCTGCTGCTTGAAGCTATGGTCGAAGATGAAACTCTTCTCGCCGGAGTACGGACTGTGAAAGCCGGGCGCGTTCTGGTATATGAAGGTGGCTTGGGCGCCTAGCACCTGCGGCATCCAGGAAGGCCAGTCCCCAGCGCCTTCGGCGTGGACGGTGCCCGCCGGCAGGAAGAAAAGCGCGGAAACGGCAGCTAAAAGGCAAACCATGAGAAAGGGTCCGGGCAAACGGGCGGACCCGGCCGATATAGTCCTGACGAAGCTCCGGTAACTAAACTTATGCCTGCACATGCTCATTCTTTGACCGCCCTCTCAAGGCCCATGCCATTTTCCGATCACGCCGGTACCAGGGACCGGCCGTCAAGGGGCGCGGCTGCCGCTGGGCCGCCTGCTTCTTGAAAACAAAAACCGGCCACGAAGACCACCTTCCAGATGGCAAATTGGCCTTCGTGGCCGGTTAAATCGCGCCGCCTATGGCCCCTGCGGGGCCTGCCTTCCATGCTTTGGAAAGCTGTCGGTAATTTATATCACACACCGGCACCCGTTAGTCAACACAAAAACTTCCCCGTGTTGCTGCAATACAATTATGTCACCCCTTAACTGCAATATGAAAACGTCACCCCTGACGATAATAAGGGGCACCGAGGGGAGGTGCTCCGGTGAAAAAAGGAGTGACGTTCATGACAGAAGA
>Ga0116112_1000222_pt1 | contig 49031 bp, 80 predicted proteins | sample June2015DPH_8_15_FD_89721 | JGI IMG/M metagenome (GOLD analysis project Ga0116112, IMG submission 89721) | Peatland microbial communities from SPRUCE experiment site at the Marcell Experimental Forest, Minnesota, USA - June2015DPH_8_150 | ecosystem: Environmental > Terrestrial > Soil > Wetlands... | reverse complement strand
CAACCGGCATTAAAGCTGCTTCTTTTAGGAAAGCTGTCAATAAGATAAAAGAAAAATTGAAACCCATTCATGGAGTTAAAATAACATGTGATGATGACGAAGAATTCCGTTATTCTATTGGAAATGAGTTGGTGGGCCGTGTAAAGAAATCTCCGCTTAACATATTATGACCGACATTAATTTGTCAGTAACTTTGTGGCCGTCATTTCCTCACTTCAAAAGGTTTTCGACGGACCCAAGAATTGCATCCATCCGACTCAATTCGGCGATGATGAGCAATCCTGAATTGGAAGAAGAACTGACGAAGATTAATTCAATGAAAATCAAGACGCCTCTTTTCTTTGACGTTAAGGGGCGCCAACTTCGGATTACGGAAGTCATTCCAAACGACAATTATTTGGATATTAGGCTTAACCATCCAATCACGGTTGATACGCCAACGCCTGTGTTATTTAAAGCCGGTGCGGATGTGGCGTTGTTACACGAAGTTTCGGAAGACGGATTTCGTTTGAAGTTTCTTGGTGGACCAAAATACAACGTCAAAGATGGTGAATCCATCCACATTAGGGATGAAAGCTTAATTGTTGGTGGTGAACAGTTTACAGAATTGGAATTACAAAAAATTGAAAAAGTAAAGAAAGCTGGTTTCAAAAACTATTATCTTTCTTATGTGGAATGTAGGAAAGATGTTGATGAATTTATCAGTCTTGTTGGTAAAGATTGTATCATTAATTTGAAAATTGAAAATAAAAAAGGATTGGCATACGTTGAGAAGGAATTTGTAAAGAAACCAACGCTCAATCTTGTGGCAGCTCGTGGTGATTTGTATGTGGAACTTGAAAAACCACATGAAATCCTCAAGGCAGTGAAAACAATCATTCAACATGACCCCAACGCCATTGTGGGGTCAAGAATATTGTTATCAACAATTACTGATGCAGTTCCTTCTTGTGCTGATTTCAGTGAACTAGCATGGTTGTATGACATTGGTTACAAAAATATGATGTTGTGTGATGAATTGTGTCTTAAAGAACCGCTGTTGAGCAGAGCTATCAACGCATTTGATTGTTTCAAAAATGAATACGGAAAACCGCTCACCCTGTCAAAAGGAAAGAAAAGTATATTTGAGTGGTGGATGAAATAACGTATGACCGAAGAATTAAAAAAAATAGGTTGCACTTGTCATACAAATGCGCCTTGTGTATTTTGTACGAGTTTAACGGAAGAAGAAGCTGATATAATGTGGAATGGCGGTATGGAAGCATTGAAAAAATATTGGAAAGAAAGAGAATCATTTTATGAAGGATGAACTCGGCGAACGGATGAAAAGTCAATATGAGGATAGGACAAGATACTTTGTTCCTAGACGCACTTATACCATCATCAGACTTGACGGTAAAGCGTTTCATACTTACACAAGAAGATTACAGAAACCTTTTGATACCGACTTATCTACTGATATAGACAGTGCAATTATTGCTATGCTACCCCATATACAGGGGGCAGTGTTCGCCTACACCCAGTCTGATGAAATCTCGGTATTGGTGACAGACTTTGCTCTACCCACCACTTCTGCTTGGTTTGACGGAAATATTCAGAAAATGGCTTCGGTGTCAGCTTCAATCATAACTGCTGAGTTTAATCATCTAAGAAGAATGAGACACTATGAAACACAACCTACAATGGCAGATTTTAAGTTGGCCTATTTTGATGCCCGTGTGTTCACTATTCCTGACCGAATTGAAGTTATGAATTACTTCATTTGGAGAAATCAGGATTGTGCTCGTAACAGCATATCAATGTTGGCTCAATCTGTGTTTTCTCATAAAGAACTGCAAGGTAAATCAACCATTGAAATGATTCAAATGTTAAAAGAATATGGTGGTTGGGGTTCATACGATTGGGAAAACATCATTCCATTATTGAAATTCGGTAGATTGATTGTAAAAGAAAAATATTTGGAGACAGCAGTTAGTCCAACGACTTGTGTGGATTTTGAAAGAACCCATTGGGTATCCAAACCGGCTTGGAAATTTACTGAAAGCAAAGAACAATTACTTAACATAATTCCAAAATATGAGTGATTGCTATATATGCCCTAGATGTAAAGGTAGAAGGGTTATATTTGACCCTATGAGTTTGCTTTTAACGGTTGGGTTGCCACTTGCATTATTAGATGAAATGGATGATGATGTTGAGGATAATAGTATCACTAAAAGAATATGTCCAACCTGCAAAGGAAAAGGATTTTTAAAATATGAGTGAAAATGTTATGGCCGTATGGAAAATTAGAGATATATCAAGGGATACGCCTCCTACATCTTTTAGGGTAGCATATTATGTAACTAAAAAATGTTTGGAATTGGCCGAAAAACTTGGTAAACCAATCAATAAACTCACATTAGCAGAATTTCAATCTGTCAACAAATACATTGGTCCCGATGTTTATGATGTATTTGATTTGAAAAAGGCGATGGAAAGAAGAAACATAGTCGGAGCGCCGGGAACAAAACAAGTTAAAAAGCAATTAGCAAGGTGGCATAAAATACTTAACATGGAAGAAGATAACGATGACTTGTCAGATAAGTATGCAGACCTTAAACGGCGTTATCTAGCACCTGCACAGTCTTTTCGTGAATGTCATCATCTTGTTGGAGAGATATATCTTGCAGCAGAAAAAGAAAAGTTACCATTGGATGAATTTGTTCGCAAATTTATCAGCAAAAAAGTAGCCGATGAAGTATTCAATTTAGAGAATTACGATAAAAGACGAAAGCATGTGTGGCAAACCGAATGGCAATTTGAGGATTCCAAATGGAGGAACGAATTCAAGGCTTTTCAAAAACAATTAAAAAGGCTTAAAAAATGGCAGCAGAAACAGACATAAATAAAAGGTGGGAACAAGGTATTCCACACCATCCAAAATCCATTGAACTTTACAAGTTTATTGCCGATTTAGATTTCAAGAACGGTGATTCATTTTGTTTTAAATGTGGCGGTGACGGAGATAATGGAGAAGATTTGATGTATCTCCTAGACGTTTACTTTGAAACCAAAGAATTAGAATAAATTGACGAACCGAATTGTAGATGATACAATTCAATAATGGAAAAAGGAACCACCGTCAATGTTTTGGACCACGGCTATGTAAGATACATAGACCACATGGGTTCTGATGAAAGAATCTGCGAAGCTGCTAGAATTTCCTACAAATCTCCATCCAAAGGTAAGGAACAAGATCAAAAGCTCATAAACTACCTTTGGAAAAATAAGCATACTTCTCCGTTTGAAATGGTAAAACTTACGGTGAATATTAAACTTCCAATATTCGTCATGCGTCAGTATGTAAGGCATCGAATGCAAAACTTAAATGAAGTGTCTGCTCGTTACACCGAATTACCCAATGAATTTTATATACCAATTCAATGGCGCAAACAAGACACAAAAAATAAGCAAGGAAGTATTAATGACGAAGATTGGAATATTCCAAATACCCATGAACTTTTTGTTGGGGGAGAATTTAGTGCAAGTGCCACCAGAAAAGTTAGTAAAAATGAATATTTAACAGCGGTATTATCCGATACCTGTAATACTGCTTATGAAAGGTATCAATATTTATTAAAAGAAGGAGTTGCACGTGAAATGGCTCGCATGGTTCTTCCCCTCAACATTTACACTGAAATCTATGCTTGTTGGGATATGAAGAATTTACTTCATTTTATTACACTAAGGGATGACCCGCATGCACAATTTGAAATTCAAGAATACGGAAAAGTTATTAAGTCAATGTGTAAAGAACTTTTCCCCATGACAATGAACGCCTATGAACGTTACAAATGGGAATTGGTTGGCCTCGACCCGGAAAAGTAAGATATGAAATACGCGTATTGCCCAAATTGTTCGAGATTTTTAGTTAAATATTCTGTAGAAATCTTACCATGCACATTGTTTTCCATAAAATGTAAATGTGGTTATGAATGGAAATCATACCAGCACCTAAAAGAGTATGACTATCTTCAAAGCGCTCCAAAAAATTGATGCCTTAACAAAGGAAGAATTAAAGCATTGTATTCAACGAATGAATATTGAAATAGACAACTATAAAATATGTTGTAAAAATTATTCTCCTGATGACATGAAACGTTTTGGAATACCTTATAAAAAGAGCTTGATGGAACAGCGAAAAAAATTCATAAAAAAACTGAAACAACTATGATAACAAATGTAGAAGAATTCAAACAAATTATTGAAGGCAATTACGGTATTACTGACCTTAAATCTTATGGTGAATATAAGATGAAAAAAGGTCCGGCAGGCATCACAAAAGAGGAAGTGGAATTACTGTCTCCTGATAACGTAAACAGTTGTTCTTTTTGGGAATATATTGAAAAGAACCCTGAAATCGCCAAGGATGCAATAGCATTTGGCGTGACAAAGGAACGTTCCATTGAAGAAGTTAACCGACAAAATCTTTGTTTAGCGTATAGTTTGCATGCTCTCAGTTATGTCATGATGTATAAAGATTGCAATGGTTTACCGCTTTTGGATATAGGTGCTGGTTATGGTATGTTGAAAGATTTCGTGAAACAAAATACCAAATTGACTTATTGTGGCGTGGATGTTTATCCAAAAATTGAAGGTGTGTATCCTGTTGCAGCCGATGGTTCGACGTTACCACCAAATATTGCTGCCAGCACGTTTGGATTGGTGGTTGCGGTTAATGTATTTCAACATTTATCGGTAAAACAAAAAAGACATTATTATGAGCAAATAGAGAAAATACTTATGCCAACTTTTGGAATATTTACAGTGACTCACATGGTAGATATTCCCAATAGTCACATAAAAGGATTTAAATGTAATGATGATGGAAAATTTTATGGTTGTCATTACGGACAATATGTAGAAATTCAAACTTTTGAAGAAATACAACAGGATTTGATGAAATATTTTTATATTATTTCTGTATCAAATAGAGGCATAGACAATTCTTTTACGTTCCACTGCTCTAAAAAACCCGTTGTTAATGTCACACCAAAAAATGCTGTTGCTGTTGACACCACTCCCAAAGCGTGATATATTATATGCGTGAACGTATATGTATCAGAAGAAATGAGAAAGAAGTGGCCCAATTACGAATTTTTGGGAAAGCCAATGAAATTTCGTGATGGCAAGACATATATGCGAGCATATTCCAAGCGTTTTGAAGTGACACATTTCTATTGCTTTGAAGACGATTTTATATGGTTTGATAAACCAACAACTCAATAAAATTATGATAATTGATTCTTATTCAAACAAAATGGGTAAAATACTATTTGAGATAGTATGGTGGATAATCGTAATAGGACTAGCAACAACATGTTTCATGTTATAACACTATGAGAAAAATACCAAGCAAACACGCTAAAGCATTACGTGAGCTTTACAAGAAAAATGGAGTGGGGAGAACAGTTGCACAACGTTTTGCCTATTGGGAAGCGCAAAACCCTGATGGTTATTCCATTTCGAGTTTTCCTTATCATAAGCTAACTACTCAATTAAAAGTTTGGGTTTTTGAAGCGGGCTGGCTTACTGACCAATTTCCACAAGATTTCGTTTTTTGCTAGAGCTTGACTTTTTATAAAACTCTGATAGACTCATACCCTATGAAAAAAGTATCATGGGACATCATAACAGAAGACTTGGATACTAAAACGGTTCACGGGGAACTGCTTGGATTTGTCAATGGATGGTTTTTTACGTATGCTATTGTAAATCCATTAGAGGATTGTTATGAAAGATTATGGTGGTTTATATGGAAAAATCATCCCAAGAAAATTAGATTGTCAAAAATCCGTATTGAATCATGAACGAAAATCTTTACCTCTACATTTTGATGCGAACGGACCTCCCTAGTATGGGAGCGGGTCGGGCAGCAGCTCAGGCCTCCCACGCGGCTAATGCCTTCATCTACAAATACGGCAACAAACGGGATGATGTAAATGAATGGCAAAAACAAACACCCCAAGGTTTCGGAACAGCGATTGTGTTGGGTGTAGATTTGGAATGCATGAAAAATTTACACAATATAGCTTTACATGACCAATATCCAACGGAACTTGTCACCGACCCTGATTATGTAATTTCCATATCATCTGAAATTTTACCTATAATCGTGGATAGTGTTAAAAGCAAGATTGAACAATCTCCAACGGACCCGAACAAATATCTTTATCACCGAAGCGAAGTTACTTGTGCCTACATTTTTGGTGATAAAGAAAAATTGGCGCCCTTGCTTTTTGGTTTACCCCTTTATTCGTAGAAGCCAAAATTGGAGATAGAAATTAATGGCAAAAAGTTTAAAATTTAACATTTGTGTTGGTTGTGATAAAAAATTCCCAAAAAAAGAATTGGTGAAAATAGATTGTGGATTGATGGACGTATATCTTTGTAATAAATGTAATACACTTCCAAGCGGAAAAAAGAAAAAACGAGAGAAATAACCGCCGCTTGACTTTCTTCATAGTTGTGATACCATGTTTAAATGAGTGATTCTACCGATTTTTTTGATATACCAGCGAAAGTGGTAAAGATGAAAACTTATCCCACTTTATACGCTCGAACAAGCACCGGTGCAGTTCAGATATGGTATGTTGAACAAGAGGGGGATAAATACCGTTCCGTGTCAGGCCAAATTGACGGCGCGAAAATTACGGCAGCATGGACAGTTACTCAGGGAAAGAATGTCGGTAGAACAAATGGAACTTCGGCTGTTGACCAAGCCACCAAAGAGATTGAAGCAAAATACAAAAAGCAGTTGAAATCCAACGGTTATTGGGAAAACATCAACGACATTGACAAGGATAAATTTTTCCAAGTAATGTTAGCAAAGATATTCGCTGACTATAAGGATAGCATTGATTGGGCAAAGGGCGTTGGCGTTCAAATCAAATACAATGGTGGTCGAATTGTTGCTAAAAAAGATGGGTTGTTTTCCCGTAAAGGCGAACGGTACATTTCAATTCCTCACATTGAAGAAGCCCTCAAACCATTCTTTCTAAAATTTCCTGATGCTGTTCTTGACGGCGAAGGATTCAACTATGACCTTCGTTCAAAGCTTAACGAAATCATGAAACTTCTTCGCAAGACTGTTCACGTTACGCCGCAAGACTTGGAAAGAAGCAAGGAACTGATTAGATTTTACATTTATGATGGATTTGGTTTCCCTGCTAGTAAAGACGGAGCTGACGTTCCTTCAACCGCTTGTTATCTTGAAAGAAAAGCAGCCATTGACAATGCTTTCTTTGCTCCGTGTTTTGTTCATCGTTACAAGGATATTATCGGTAAAGTTCCCACTTGGATTGTTCATTCTGAAAAGGAACTTGAGGATTTATACAAGAAATTCCTTGATGACAAACAGGAAGGGGCGATTCTTCGTATTCTTGGAGAAGGTTATCAAAACAAACGAACCAAATTTCTTTTGAAATATAAGCCTGTGGACGATGCCGAATATAAAGTTATCAGTGTTCAGGAGGGTGATGGTAAGTTTTCCGGTCGGGTTTCTACGATTACTTGCCAGCGAATTGATGGTGGTAAATATTCGGATGGAACCGATACTTTTGATGCCACATTCAAAGGAACAGAAGACGACGCAATAGAATTGTGGGTGACGGGCAAATACAAGGAATTGATTGATGAAATTGTCACAATTCAATTTAACGGATTAACGGGTTTTGGTAAGCCCAACTACGCTCGTCTTGATTGGAATAATTATTTGAATGACAAATAACATGGAAAATATCAGACCGTGTCCGTGTTGTGGTCAACCAAGACTTGTTCCAACCGAACCCGGCGAATGGGAGTATTGTGAATTCATTCGTGCTGAAAAGCCAATATGGGTGAGAGTTTCCATAAAATTGCCTGAATTCGATGATAAATACGGTCAGGACGGCTTGAGAATTTGGCAAGACGGTAAAATGGTTTGGTGGCCTTCTCATTGTGCTTGGAGAAAAGTTGAATAAAAATGAACACATTGGAAGAACGTATTGCTGAGCTTGAGCAAGCCAATAAAGCTGCAAATGCTATTATAGGCCAAATGGCCGATGAAGCAACCGATATGTTTCAAAAAGGTTACAGAAAAGCAATGGCTGAGGCTAGCCAAATTATTGAACTTACAAACATACCATCAGTTGTAAAAACACGAATGTTGGCTGAATTAAGTGTAAAATTTCAATTACAATTTCCAAAATAATATGAGTAACACGCCTAAAACTCCGATAGAAACCACCGACCCTTTAAAAAAAGGGAAATTCGTTTTTGAAGCAATTCAAGAAGGTTCAGGTGAAGGGAAAAGAACTATAACCTTCCAACCAAAACTCATAATTGATTACGCAATTTGGGAAAAGAAAGACCCCAAGACAGGTAAGGAAAACTACCCCGAAGATGTTTCTGTAATGGGATATGCAACTTATGATTTTGGTATGGAAATGAATACGCCTCTTGATGCGGAACACAATTGGCTTGTCGGTGGTTATGAAGGATTATCCAAAGAATCTGAATTGGAAGAAATTTTAATGTATTCTATAATTTATGATTTATTCCATGCTTTTTGTCATGACCCAATAGACCCCAATTATTCCCACTATAATTGGGCCTTACGTGGTTGGTTAAAACACCGAGCCAAAGTTACGGATGTATGTTAAACAAAATATTATGCAAATTGGGATTCCATAAATGGGAATCGTGGACACAGGAAAAATGTAGAATCGAAGGGGTAATTGACGGCATTTTTGCTCCAAGGTGTTGTATAAGATGTGGTAAGACCACCCAAATATTCAGATGGCCAAGAAAGTAATGAAACGCTTGACTTTTTCTATGACCTTTGTTACCATAGGTCATGTATTTATTTTTGGACAATGAAATGGGTGGCTTGGAAAGAGAGCAATATTCTCTTTTGACTTCCTACTTTTTGGCTACTGACGATAATTTCAACGTTATTGCCGAATTGGATTTACGCCTTAAACCTGACGATGGCATTTACAAAGTCTGTGGGGAAGCAATGTCGGTCAATAAAATTAACCTTGCTATTCACGATAGGCTTGCCATTACCTACAAGGAAGGTGCCACCAAGCTTTACAATTGGCTCAGGCTTCTCACGGAAGATGGTAAAATCAAAGCTATCGTTGTAGGACATGGTGTTTATGGTGATGTTGAGTGGATTATTTATCACTTAATCAGTCGTGGTTCGTGGGAAAAGTTCACTTCCTATAGGAAATTGGATACACAAGCGGTGTGCCGATTTCTAAAATCGTGTAATATGTTTCCCGAAGACGTTAGTGGAAGTTTAACTTCATTAGCACAATATTTCAAAATTCCCGTGGATGAAAATGAAACCCACACATCAAAATATGATACTGAATTGACTTTCAAGGTATTTATGGCATTGAGAAAACTTCTTATGTCTCCGGCGTTGCCGCCCGCAGCCCCATTGGAAGAGTGGGGCGATAGTTAATTATGACAATACCTTACAAAGTACGAAATTGTTGGGATGAAATCCGATGGTGGTGGAATCCTAGGCAAAAATGGCTCATAAAGAAAATTCCCAATCATTGGATTGACAAGGATACGTTGTGGGAAATCTGTATTTTGGAAGGCATCAAACATTATGTTGAAAAAGATGGTGGTTTGGACCATTTCGAGAATTGTCAAAACGACCCTACATGTCCTGATTGGCAAAAGGAATTTGACATAAAGGTTAGATTCTACTATGAAATGCTTACCAAAAAATTGCCTGAATTGGAACGTCAAATGGAAGAAGAATGGAAAAAGGTTCCACATTTTGATTTGAAAGACATCAATAAAACCATTGATTACGAAAAGATTTATGGTAAAATTAACCAGCTTGAAAAGGAAATATACGACCTTAAAACTGAAATAATGGTTTGGGCGGTAACTCAAAGAAATTGTATATGGACTTAAAACAAACAGTGGATAAAGAACAGTTGGTAAAAGATGGCGTTTATCAACTCTATTACAGAAAATCCAATGAGGAAGGCTATGCGAAGAAGGAACAGGCCGTCTTCTGCCACATAGGACAAACAGGTATGCCTATCTTTCATCCTCTTGGAGAGCCGTCATTTCAAGACATATTTGGTTTGGAAAATTATGAAACCAATTGGGTGGCAATATTCATAAGGGACGGCGACCAAAATGACCTTGGATACTGAAACAATTTAACAAAAAGGTATATGAAAATGAATAAGAACATGAAACAAATTGGTTTGACAATATTATGTGGAACAGCATTATTCTTTAGTGGATGTGCATTGTTCAATGAACCAGCGATGGTAAAATCATCTCAACAAACCATATTAAATAAATATCCTCAAAGCTCAATAGCGAATTTACCTGATAATTCCTTTAAATTTATTGTGGTGGAAACTAATGGAGTAATTCATTACGTGGAAACAATGAATAATTTTAACAGCGAAATCACAATTGATACAATTTTGATAAATAAATGAATAAGGTTTTAAAAATCAGACAAACTGACGACCAAAAGGTTTATTGGGTATCGGATACCCATTTGAACCATAACAGAGATTTTGTTTATGAGGTCAGGGGATTCAAATCCTCACAAGAACATACCGATTTTATCATAAATAAAATCAATGAAATTGTTCGTCCTAACGACATTCTCATACATGGTGGCGATTTCTGTTTAAATACAGATGAACACGGATGTAATGAATTAATGGCAAGAATTCAATGTCAGAATATCTATCTTCTTTGGGGCAATCATAACAATCCGTTGTGGAAAATCTATAAAAGAGAAGTGAGCAATTGGTTTGCCTCCAAAGTAGAAGGCGGTCAAATGGTTTCTGATATTACAGACGTGGATTTTCAACACGAAATATATCCTTTCAGATACAAGAACATTGTATTTTATGGAAACTATTTGGAAATGGTGGTTGATGGGCAATATTTTGTTGTGGCGCATTATCCTATTCACGTATGGAATTATGTCAAGGATGGTGCCAAAATGATTTGTGGTCACTCACATTATGGGCTGCCATTTTCACAAGCTGACAACCTTGATGCTAAGATTCTTGACATTGGGTGGGATGGATATGCTCGCCCTCTTTCCACAAAAGAAGTCTTGGATATTATGGATAAGAAAGCTATTTTTGAGACGGGCGACCATCATAAAAAAAGCTAACTTTATAATAAGTTGACTACGTATCTTATGGGGCGTATAATACCCTCATGAGTGAAAATGCCAATACAGAAACTCTACAAAACTGCTACAAGACCGCTGATAATATTTTGGAAATCTTGGAAGGTCTTGGATTTACAACTGAAAGAAAACTTACTTATCCCGAAGAATTAAGAGACCTGATTGCTCTTTCCGTAATGAAGAACAATTTTAGTAATAAGGTTGATATTCAGGAAATGGTAGAAAAACAATCCCAAGCTCCTCGAAAAAACTTATCTCTTGAAGAAGCTGATGAACGGGGGAGACAATTATGGGAATCAGATTAATATTATGCACAAACTATTAGACACATACCTTTGTAAGAAATATCCAAAAATTTTTGCTGACCGTAATAAATCACCAATGGAAAGTTGTATGTATTGGGGTCTTGATGTAAGTAATGGATGGTTCTATTTGATAGACACACTCTGTAATCGTGTTCAACATCATATTGATTCAACCAATGAAAGTATTGACAAGGGATATACAACTTTTACAAAGGAGAAAATTTCACAAATGGTGGCCCTTCAAGTAAAGGAAAAATTCTCCGGGCTTCGGTTTTATTATAGTGGCGGGGATGAATATATCAGAGGATTGGTTGATTTTGCAGAAGAACTTTCTTATAGTATCTGTGAAACTTGCGGTATTATGAACGAAGAAGTAGGCAGAAACCCCGAAGGATGGCACGTTACAACATGTAAAAAGCATGCAAGAGATATTGAAAACTTTCAAACAAATGGTGATAATAAATTAAACAAGATTTGGAAGAAAGTTCGTGAAGATGAAGAAAAAACACGTAAAAAAATCGAAGCTGCCCGTTCAACCAAAGTATAAAGAAACAGTTGTTGTTAATCTATTGGCTGGCCCCGGCGCGGGAAAATCAACACTCGCTGCTTCCCTATTTTCAAAATTAAAGTGGTGTGGAGTTGAATGTGAATTGGCTGCTGAATACGCCAAGGATTTAGTTTGGGAAAAAAGAGATAAAACTTTTGAGAATCAAGTTTACATTTTTGGTAAACAACACCATAGAATTTTTCGTCTTTTAGGTCAAGTTCAAGTGGTTATTACAGATAGCCCACTTTTTTTAACCCCTATTTATGATGGAGAAAAAAGAAAAACCCTTAAACAATTAGTGTTTGAGGAAACTAGCAAGTGCAATAATTTAAACCTTTTTGTCACAAGACGAAAAGATTATATTCCAAACGGAAGAATTCACACCAAATCACAGGCAGACCGAATTGATGGAACTGTCAAGAGATTTTTAAATAAAAATCATATCCCTTTTATACCTGTTGAAGGCGACCCCGATGGTGCCGAATATGCTAAAGATTTGGTATTGGCAAAATTAAAGTTGTTATGAAATGTAATGAATGTATCAAAAAGCAGCAAATCATTGACATTCTTCATAAGACCTGCGCTAAATATGAAGCAAGAATTAAGCGATTTCAGACGTTGAGCAAAAAGCGAAGAAAAAATAAAACCAAAAACAAAGCATGGGAAAAATGGTTAAATGAGGTAGGGATTTCTGATATAGTTGCCATTTATGAATCACGCCGTCGTCAGGGTAGGTGAATATCAAATTCCATTAATAGGTATTCCACCTGAAGCAACAGAATACGAATGCGATTTGTGTCATGATGTTTTTCCCATAGAGGAAATAGAATTGAATAAGGAAGGAAATCAATTTTTGTGTAAGAAATGTATCCGTGAAAATAAATAAAATAAATTGGTTGTTACCGCTTTTATATTTTGCACTAACGGCGAGTTGTTTTTGTCAAAATATAGTAACTAATAATCTTGAAGTTCAAACGTATTCAGAAGTCACAACCAATTGGGAATATGTAACAAATTCTTTTGACGTTTATTATGGAGTAGGGAATGATACCAATAATATTTATACCATCACTCATGACCACCCCGATGCGTATGTGGGAACAGTGACCTCTAATAATATTTGCAACGTATTTTATGATAGACAATTAAAATCATCGTTTGTTTTAAATTCTAAAAAGATAATGGAAATTAAAGTGGTTTGGGAAAACAAAACTATCTATACCACGAATTATTATGACCTAAACTGATATGAAAGTAAGTGAAAAACAATTATTGATGTTGTGGGATATTGCCAAGGATACATTAAAAATAGCTAATGTTCTTGGTGGATATGACCTGCAAACTCGATTGCAACTTGTAAATGATTTAATCAATCAACAAAGCGATGAAGTGAAAGAAGCAAATTATGAAGATACTTAAATTGATATGGTGTTTTTTGAAGGGAATAATTAAGCTTATTCTGTTTTGTTTAATGCTGATTATTTTTGTCTTGGGCTATTTTATAGGGATAATTTTAGCTGTTGGTGGATACAAAAATGGAGGTAGAGATTCGATTGACATTATTTCGGATTTTTTGTCAAATGTATTGGATAAAATAATAAATTGGTAAATATGAAAGCTATCTCAATAAGACAACCGTGGGCAGCACTTATTGTTGCCGGTATCAAAGACATAGAAAACAGGTCTTGGCCAACAAATTACCGTGGCAAGCTTCTTGTTCATGCTTCTAAAAAGTTTGATAAAGGCGGATGGTCATTAGCTAAAAGGTTTAATGTACCTCAATCCATGCTTGATTATCGTGGCGGTATCATCGGTGAAATGGAAATAGTTGATTGCGTCAAGGAAAGTAATAGTGATTGGTTTGAAGGACCTTATGGATTTGTTTTGAAAAATGCCAAGTTTTTACCATTCAAATCATGCAAAGGAAAATTGGGAATTTTCGAGGCTTGACGTTTTATAAAAACATGATATACTTTATGGTATATGATGCTGAAGATTTATGAACTCAACGACCCAAGAACAGGCAAGGTTGAGGAAGTGTATGATTATCCAAAATGCTATTTGCCTGAATCAGCACATAAGCACGTCTTGGACAATTGCTTAACGGTTTCGAGGGAACCACTTAAATTTCCCATTCTTGTAGTTCCAAAGGCATATTTGACGGAAAAAGAGAATCAAAGAATCAATGATGGTGTTGAATTCTATCTTACCACAGAACTATCAGATTATTTTTACAGTTTTGATGAAAATGTCAGTGAAGGAATCAAGTTGAATAGATTTCTAGCAAAAATCATTATCCAACTGATTATTCCAAATCCAATCCGTGTTGAACTTAAGGAAAAGTGTCCGGAATATTTGATGATTATTGATGCTATTGACATGGATGGATTTGTATTATTCGTTAAAAATTGTTTTGACAAAAAATTGCCTTGGAGTTACATAAAGGATATTGTTGAAAAATATCATGAATGGAATCAAGACACGCATTGGACAACTTACACAGAATTGGCTACTATGTTTCCATGTGAAGTTCTGTCTGACAAAAATGAGCTTGAAATCATCTGTGAAACTGTGTTGAAAGAAAACCCAAAAAGTGTTGAGGATTATCGAAGGGGGAAGAAAAACTCAATCAATCATTTGAAAGGTCAAATAATGAAACTGACCAAAGGAAAAGCTGATGCTAAAATAGTAACTGAAATCTTGGAAAAAAGGTTAAATATATGAACAATTTTCTCTATTACCCAATAATGTTTCTACTCTGTCATTTCGTACCTGATTTTTGGTTACAAACCGATTGGATGGCAATGAACAAAAGTAAGAAATCGTGGAACTGTCTTGTTCACGTCTTGATTTACACGTCTTGCTTTTTGATATTGACGACTTCTTGGAAAGCTTTGCTTTTCATTGGCGTGACTCACTTTATTCTTGACAGATGGCACATCATTCTCAAAAGAATGATTTGGTGGAAAAATCATTTTCCTACCTTTGAATATCCTCCATTTGAATTTTGTGACACAACGGGTTATTATGATGATAGTCCTTATAATACAAAAAAATTGGAAGGAATGGATAAAGAAATTCTTGAAAAACCTACATTTTGGGGTAAACCACGTTTATTTTTCATAACCATGTGGCTGTATATTATTCAGGATAATCTTTTGCACTTGATATGCAATCTTATCGCATTAACTCTGCTGGTGAAATAATCGGCTTTCACGGTGATGAAATCTGCCTGATTACTTGGGTTTTACTTGAAAAACTGTGGAGTAAAATTCAAATAAATGGCCGGTTGCGTTCTGAACAATGGTGGCACAACAGACTTCAAGACATATTTAATGAACCTGACATAATCATTAGTCCCGAAAATCTTTGGGAATGCAAACCTGCAAAACCGGCACCCATTCCGTTTGAAATAGAAATGGGAATGCCGGATTTGAATTATGAAATGCTCTTGAAGGCATGGAAAAAAACTTTTCCCAACGCTTGACATTTTATAGAACTCTGATACCCTTTCTCCATGAGACTGATTAAAGTTGCCGCTTCGGTATTGAACCAAACTCCCCGTGATTGGAAGGGAAACAAAGCGAATATCATTGAGGCACTTGCTCAAGCTACTGCCGAAAACGTGACAGTGTTGTGTCTTCCTGAAGCAACCATTACAGGTTATGGAATGGAAGACGATTATTTTTGTGGTGACGTTCCCCATAGAGCACTCCTAAATCTAAAAGACATTGTTGAAACCGTAAGATTGTGGAATCGTACATTTAGTAAAATGATTTTCTGTATAGGTCTTCCTATTCGTTTCAATAATACTCTTTACAACGCCGTTGCCACTGTGGTTGATGGAAAAGTGGTCGGTTTCACATGTAAACAGCATTTGGCCGGTGATGGAATTCACTACGAACCACGCTGGTTCAAGCCTTGGCCTCAAGGGGCCGTTCAGACCATTGATATTCCTGAACTTGGTGGGGCATTTCCTATCGGTGACATTCATTTCAATATTGGCGGTGTCAAGATTGGTTATGAAATCTGTGAGGATGCTTGGGTTGCCAACAGACCGGGAACGGTTTTGGCCACAAAAGGTGTTGATATTTATCTTAATCCCAGCGCTTCGCACTTTTCTTTCAACAAATTGAACACACGAAAGAATTTCGTTGTGGACGGCTCGCGGGCGTTTGGTGCCACTTACATTTATGCCAATCTTGTGGGTAACGAAGCTGGAAGGGCGATTTATGACGGCGGAGCTTTGATTGCCACAGGCGGTTCCTTGGTGGCCGTTGGAAAACGATTTACTTACAAAAACGTTCTGTTGACTACAGCAGTGGTTGATATTGACAATACACGCACTTCGCAAGTTCGCACGGCAAGTTTTCAACCAAACATTGAACAATATAATCAAGGTTGCATCAAGGTTGATTTTACTTATCCAACTATTACTGAACAACTTACAACCAACCCTCAACAAGAAACTTGGGAATTATCGAAAGATATTAAACACGAAGAATGTGTTCGTGCTCTTGGTTTGGCTCTTATGGATTACATGAGAAAAAGTCACACAAAAGGTTTTACAATTTCGTTGAGTGGTGGAGCAGATTCGTCAATGGTGACATATCTTTGTACCACAGGAATTAAGCTGGCAATCAGTGAACTTGGCTATGACAATTTTGTTCAAAAATATTGTCCTCATTTGAACAAACCAAGTGCCTCAAGTGTGAAGCACCCGGAACTTATTATTTCCAAACTTATCACCACGGCTTATCAATCCACTGCTCAAAGTGGTTGGGTTACAGAAAATGCAGCCAAAGAACTCGCTGATGCGTTGGGCGTCAAACATTATATGTGGACGGTGGAACCCAATGTTCAACAATACATGCGAATTGGGATGCAAGTTAAAGGTAAAGAACTGAATTTTGAAGAAGATGACATTGTTCTTCAAAATCTTCAAGCCCGTGTGCGTGCTCCCGGCATTTGGATGATTGCTAATATGAGGGGAACTTTATTGTTGACAACCAGCAATATGTCGGAAGCGGCGGTTGGTTACGCAACAATGGATGGTGATACGGCTGGAAGCGTTGCTCCCATTGCTGGATTACCGAAAGTTTACATTCGTGAGTTTATTGCTTGGGTTGCCGGCACAGGTCCCGAAGGAATTGGACCTACAACAGCGATGTATGCTGTTGTTAAACAACAACCTACGGCTGAACTTCGCCCAGCAAAATACAAGCAAACGGATGAAGATGATTTGATGCCTTATTGGTTGTTACACAAAATTGAAACAATGGTTGTTAAAAACCGTTATACGCCGGTTGAAATTTATCAATCATTGAAAGTTTCGGTTGATTATGACAATAATCAATTAATCAAGGATATTACCAAGTTCTTTAACCTGTTTTCGAGAAATCAATGGAAACGTGAAAGATATGCTTTAAGTTTCCACATGGACGACCACAATCTTGACCCGCGAACGTGGTGCAGAACGCCCATTCTCACCGGTGGATATGAGGAAGAATTGGAAGAATTACAAAAATTCTTTGTATGAAAAGAAATACAGAACCATTACGAATGAGTTGGGAGACGTATTTTTATTTAAAAAAGCTCATTGAACAACAAATGGTAAAATTGGAAGATGATTTCAGAACTGCTATTAACTTCATTCCATCGGAGCCTGTTTATCGAAGAAGAAAAAAATCGGGCTTAGAGAAGGCTCACGATATATTTTCAAAAGAATATGCAAAGTTGAGAAAGATGAAAGAAGAGCTTCATACTGCTGCCGCCTCAACTTATAAAGATCATCCGAATCCTAAAATGCAGAAATTTTGGGGATTAATATAAAGTTGGTTATGCTTCACTGAGGCTTGACTTTTAACGCCTTTGTGATAACATGTCTGCGTAATGAAAAATCTTGCGAATCTGATTGAAGGAAGCATCGAATACATTGACAATCTTCCGAGTCGGGATAAAGTAAGACCGCCCAAAGACGGCCGGGACCATTATAAAGGATGCGATTATCCGTGGAGTAAGGTTCATCGCTTTCTAACTTCAAGAGTGGGCAGACCGTGGGACAGGGTTTTCTCTGAATATGTTCATTTGGATTGGGTTCCTACTCAATACAAAAATCAAGACCAACTTGCTTACTCCGTTATTTTTAACACTTTTATGAAAGATGGAAAAGTGTGGTATTTTGACAATTCCTTGTCAACCAATAACGAGCGTCAAATCGAAAATTGTGGTGGTTATTGGTCTCGTTTGGAAATTTTCTACATTCACCCCAAAACCAAAGTTCTTTGTTATTACAAACCAAAGAAGGTAAATTACAGAAAAAAACAGGCAGAAGAAGAAGCCAAAACTCTTCATATCTTGGGTGATTATCATCAATTGGTCAAAATTAAAGGCATTTGGCACGAAATCAAAGGCGAACCCATTCCCTCTGATATTGTGGTCATTGATGGCTTACACTATAGAAAAGTAAAATCAATACCGTTGTCTCCGACACCAACTATGACATTTTTTGGAAGAAAAGTGGTTCCCGTTAAACCACCATATAAAATTGTTGATGGAACATTTTTAGTGCCGATTGATTGGCGTGATGTAAACGAACGCAAAGTCGGTCCAAGAGACAGAATGATTGAATCTGACAGACAAGTTACTCATTGGAATCGTTTAAATTACAATTCTGTAAAGATTACTCTTTATCGTCAGCTTAACCACAAAGAATTGAAGAAATACGGTCTCAAGAATGATGTGAAAATCACAGGCAAGCCTTGTAAAGTTTGTGGAAATGTCAATTGCCTTCTTGAACATCATAAATAGTTATGTATTACAAATTCCATTGTCCAAAATGTAATGAGGAACTAACCGCTGAAGTGGATGTTGGAGAACACCTTGTTGATTGGGGTGAAGAATGTGACAATTGTAGATACAAGTTCACAGAAGCGGAAATTTTAAAGATTTATGACGATGCTATTGCTGATTGTTGGGGTTCAATGATTGACCGTGCTCACGACATGTTGAGTGGCGATAGATAATGATTGACATTTTATAGAATTGTGGTAAAATAAACGCCGAATGAAAATTATAAAACAAGGCAATTCTTCATCGCCTACTTCATCAAAATGGTGGGTGAATTCCAAGATTCGATGTAAACAATGTGAATGTATCTTTCAGTTGGAAGAAATTGATAAATTCAAATTTACTATTAGAAATGATGGCCTTATTACCTTTTCATGTCCATGCTGTAATAGTCGTATAGGAATAGAACCTCCTGCAGCAAAAACAGCAAAAGAACCACCCAAACCCATATTTGAAGAAATATTTGGTGAGGGCGGAACGTTTGAAAGGGTGTTTGGCAAATATTTCCAAAAATAGTATGAAAATAACGGAAGCGCCGGGCGTGCATTATTGTTATGATTGTGGCAAACTAATTATAGATACTGACCACGAATCCGTATGGTATTGCCCAAAGGATGCAAAGAGGCGAGGTTGGAATATTATTGACGGTAGAAGGGTAAAAATATTAAATGAAAACGAAAACAGCGGAACAATTAACGAAGGAAATCAAGCGACTCAAGAGGGAAAATCAGAATCTTGAGTTGGGAAATAAATTGCTTGAACATACCATAAAAAAATTGGAAGCAGAAAAAAGAGATTTAAACATACAATTGAATCTCGTTCATAAGGCATATAAAGAGTTGGTGAGAGACGTAAAAAAATGTTATCCAACTTTTACTATTTAATGACCATTATATGAATAAAAATAAGAAAACCGTGGGCGTTTATGCCGGGAGTTTTAACCCGTTTCATTGCGGACATGCAGACATTCTTCATCAAGCCTTGGAAGTATTCGATGAAGTGATTATTGCACCGGGTCAAAATCCAATGAAAGATAATAAGGAATATGACAATTTTCCTGATGGACATCCAATTTTGGGAAGAGCAAAAGTAATTCCTTTTACCGGATTGTTATCGGATTTTTTGAATGAACTGAAAGGTCTAAATAAAGACAATGAAATTTTTCTCGTTCGTGGTTTAAGAAACGGTGAAGACCTTCAATATGAACAAAACCAGCTTCAATTTATAAAAGGAATGTACCCTTCACTTAAAACCGTCTTTTTCATTTGTGACAAAAAATTCGAGCATATCAGTTCAAGTGCTTTGAGAGCGTTGAAAAAAGTGTCGGAAAACGAATACAAAAAATATACATTTGAGTCAAAGACTGAATCATCGGACCTTCCGACATGCGGTTGGGGTGATGAAAATCTATGTGACGGATAATATGAAGCCAAAATATACAAAAGAAGAAATTTGGGATATTGAACACAACTATCAGGTTGATAGGGAAATTGATATAGAAAGGCTTCCTTTTTTGACATTACTCAAATGGTCACTTTTTGGCCCTCCGGGGAGCACAGGTCCACAATAAGGCTTGACTTTTTTCCATTTCCCCTTATACTTATGGGCAGTAATGCAGGTGTATCGGCGCTGTCTTCTAAGCAGTATGAACCGTAATTGGAATGTAAATGTGGGTTCGAGTCCCTCCTCCTGTGCCACGGCCCTATAGCTCAATTGGATAGAGCAAGCGTTTCCTAAACGCAAGACCCCGGTTCAAATCCGAGTAGGGCTGCCATCAATGTTTCCTTCCCTTTGTTCATACTTATTATTGTATGAAATCCGATTTTAAACATGTTGTCAAGGAATCTCTTCGTGAAGCGTTCTACACGCCGAAAAAGTTACCTACGTTTAAAATAGTAATACTTGGTGAATTATATTATGTAGTAATTTCTCATAACAATAATCCAAAAGAAAAACCATATAAAATGACACTGTTCAAAAAAGACAGGGAGACTCAAAAGTTGATACCGGTACCCAAAGGCACCGATTATTGGAAAGTGGATTGGGATATAGATTGGGAAGAAATGGAATATATGTTAAAGAATAAAAAACTTCCTGACAGATTTATTCAAGGTTATCTTAACCCAAGATATAAAAATAAACTTTCTCAGCCTAAAATTATATTTGAAGAAATGTTGAAGGAAGCGTTGTTTGGTATAATAATGAAAGTCAAATATATTGGTTGTCTTTATGATGCGTTGCTGTGTAGAAATACCCACCCCAATGAATTGCCATATAGATTTTTATGGTTTGACAGCGAAGGCAACGATGTTACACCACTTGAACATCATGACCTTGACGAACAAGACATAGAATTCATCCTACATTACAAGCGATTTCCAAGCAATGTACTTAAAAAATTTGGACCGTGGGGCGCTCCCCAAATACTTTCAATAACAGATAAACATGCGCAACAACAACCCGACATGATGGTAGCGGAAAATGAAGCATTGTTATTCTTGGAAAATAGTGTCAGGGAATTAGATTTGTATATTGAGAATAAATTACCAATTGGTGAAATAAAAGAGGTTTAACCATTTCTGATTAAACCCCTTTCTTTCCAATCACTTACTTGATTTCAATTTGTTTTGGTTCCACCTTCGGTGTTGGAACAGTTTTCTTCAAAGTAACCTTCAAAACACCGTTTTCAAACGCTGCACCTACAGTTTCCTTATCAATATGATCCCCAATGATAAAGGAACGACAGAATGAAGAATGTTTCAACTCGCGATAGATATATTTCTTCGACTTATCTTCTGATTCTTCTTTCTTTTCTCCCTTAATACGAAGAACACCTTCTTCCAATTCGACAGAAACTTGGTCTTTTGTCAGACCCGGTATTTCCGCAGTGATGATAACCTTGTCCGATTCTTCAACAACATCAACTCTCGGATAAGAAGTCTTATCTAAGAGCTTGAGATTTAGCCATTCAGAACCGTCTGAGAGACTATTATAAACATCATTGAAGAGCGATGAGAATGGTGTTAGAAATTCATCCATGTTGTAAAGGGCTGGATTTCTTTTATTATAGTGAACTAATGATGAACTCATATTTGTATCCTTTCATTTAACAATACTTTTGTATCTGTTATACGATACCCAATCTCACAAGAGACTTGGGCTATTTTCAGGCATAAATATTAACCGAAACTGAAAAGTTATCAATTTTTTATACTCTGAAACGTTTACCATTTGTGTATCCATCAACGTTTAATACGGCATCCAAAACAATGATTGGTATTCCCGCTTCTTTAAACATGATTGAAGAAATCTCACAGGATTTATCCCACCGTGAGGATTCTCTTAACTGCCATTGTTTGTGAACAACAATTGTTTTTATTCCACCCTGAATTACAGACTTGGCACATTCACAACAGGGGATTCCTTGAGTGTATAACACAGTATCAAGAGTTGATATGCCAAATCTTGCTGCGGCCAACACCGCATTATCCTCTGCGTGAACCACAAATTTATATTTGATTTCTCTTTTGAGATACCTTCCTTTCCTATCTCTCACCTTTCTTGGAAATCCATTATACCCTGATGAAATGATGTGATTATCTTTAACTAATATTGCACCGATTTTGGTTGATGGATCTTTACTTTTTTCAGCAACCAAATAAACCTGTTTCATAAACCACACATCCCATGAAGGCGGGGTATAGTTGTAAAAGTCCGTTCCGACATCCAAAGATTTAAAATATTTAACTTTCATTTTCCTCCACTGTTATTATTTTGAATAACGATTCAGCACGTTGCGCAGCCGTAGCGTGAACGGCTTCCCATAATCCTTTATCCGACATTATATCACCAAGCATGACAATGTATCTTGTCCTTTGATTAAAATTTAAGTTTTCCTCTACTTTATGTGTTGCATTAAGGTCGTTAAAGTAGTTGGGAATTTCATTTCTAAAAAAATCTTTATCAAACCCCTCGCACTCAACATAGCCGGGAGGAAAGCCATCAATACCATCGGCGTCAAAATAATGATATTCTTTTATTTCAGTCCACCCGCAAAATTCTGCAATTGCAATTCTTTTTTCTTTTTCATTCATAATATTGTATTATCTCACAAAATTATTGTTTGACAACATATTTTATTCGCCGCTTGACGTGATATAAAAAGGTGATATACTCGCCGTGGTGATTATACACCCAAACAAGAAACGAAAATAAAATTGCCATTTCGAAAAATGGTGATATAGTTAATAGTGTTGGGTAAACGCCAAGATAAAATACGGTGTCCAGCAAAAGTAAATACGTGATTTAGATAACGTTTTATGAACATGAAAACAGTCAACGAATCGGCAGAAGTCGGTGCAATAGTCGCCCGCTTTCAAGTTCCCGAACTTCATGAGGAACACAAAGCTCTCATTCAGAGAGTTGTAGATACCCATCCCCGTGTATTTATAATCCTTGGTCTAGCCGCTGACGCATGTAAATGCACCTACAATAATCCCCTTGATTTTCCCACCCGCAAAGCAATGGTGGAAAAAGAATTTCCTACCGTCGAAGTTCTTTACATCAAAGACATTGGCAACGATGAAATTTGGAGTAAGGAATTGGACAGAATAATTACTTCGCAAATTGGCCCCAACCAAAAGGTGGTTCTCTATGGTGGCCGTGATAGTTTCATTCCCCATTACAAGGGTAAATATCCAACCGAAGAATTGGTTCCCGGCAAATATATTTCGGGTAAGGAAATCCGAAAAAATGTTGGAATCAAATCGAAAGCCACCCCACAATTTCGGGAGGGCGTTATATGGGCAGTAGAAAATCAGTGGCCTAGCGCTCTCCCTACGGTTGACATAGCAATTATTGATAGAAAAGCTAGTCGGGTTCTTCTCTGTCGTAAACCAAATCAAAAATTACTTCGTTTCGTTGGTGGTTTTGCTTCGCCTACTTCGGAATGTTATGAAGAAGATGCAAAATTGGAAACCCTTGAGGAAACTCATTTGAAATGTGACAACTTTCGATACATCGGAAGTGCTCGCATAAGAGATTGGCGCTTTGAGGGCGAACGAAACAAAATCAAAACATGTTTCTTTACTTGTGATTATGTTGATGGAACTCCCGCAGCTGATGACGACATTGCTGAAGTGGAGTGGGTGGCACTAAAAGATTTGCAAGAAGACATGTTCGTTGAAGAACACAAAGTTCTTTTCAGAATACTCAAAGCAAATATCATCGAATTACCAAAAGGAATCTGATTATGGAATACAATAAATATACAGTTACAGTCGGATTGATTCGATTTGGTGAAGGAAAAGTTTATCTGTCGCAAAGAGTCAATACTAAAAACTTTGTTGGCAGATGGCAGTTTGCCGGTGGTAAATTGGAAGAAGGCGAAAATCCTGCTGACGGTGGTGTTCGAGAAGTGGAAGAAGAAACAGGTCTCAAAATTGAGAAAAAACGATTGAGTTATTTCATGCCTATTCTCGAAGACCCTACAACTGATATTTGCCATGCTTTTTTGGTGGAATTGACGGATAAAGAAATTCCTATGAGAACAGAACATCACAAAATGACTGATTGGAAGTTGATGACCTATGAGGAAGCATTACAATTGGAATTGATGCCCGGTCTAAGAACAATCATCAAAAAATTGAAAACACAATTTGACAGATTAGAAAAAGTCTGATATAATCTGTCACGGTTACAACAAACAGACACAGAAAGTAAAAACAAACTACTATGAGTGCAAGAAAAATTCATCTATTGATGATTGACCCGCAGAATGACTTCTGCATAGCAAACGGTCCCGGCGGTGAAAAGGGACAATTGGTTGTGGGTGGCGCCGACGCAGATATGGCTCGATTGGCCACGTTTATCAACAAAAACAAAAAACGCGTTGAAGAAATTCACTGCACGTTGGATTCTCACCAAAGCGTTCATATTGCTCACCCCATTTTTTGGGTTAATTCCAAGGGTGAACATCCGTCTCCGTTCAGCACCATTACTGCTGATGACGTGAAAAATGGAACATGGAAAGCTTTTTATCCACCGTTTCAGAAACGCGCCCAAACCTACGTTGACACCTTGGCGAAAAACGGCAGATACCAACTTATGATTTGGCCACCCCACTGTCTGATTGGAAGTTGGGGACACAGCATTGTTCCGGCGGTTCAGGCCGCATTGGTTGATTGGGAAGTGTCTCGCTTCAACAAGGTCAACTTCGTGGCAAAAGGTTCCAACCTTTTCACCGAACACTATTCGGGTGTTCAAGCTGACGTGCCGGATGATAATGACCCAAGCACCAAGTTGAATACCAACTTGATTGATGCCTTGACCGATGCCGATGAAATTGTCATCACCGGCGAAGCTCTGTCGCACTGTGTGGCGAATACCGTTCGTGACGTGGCCGCTCAATTCGGTGTGGATAATGTCAAGAAATTCACTTTGTTACAAGATACTTCGAGTAACGTGTATCAGTGTGAAAAACTTGGACGAGATTTCGTTCTTGAAATGGCTGGTAAGGGCATGAAACTTACCACCACCAAGGATTGGTAAAATGAAAGTTATAGAGTTCATCATTCTGATTGGTTGTATTGTCGTTGCTTGTCTAATCGTAGCAGCAACGACATGGCTATCCAACAGAAAAGCAAAAAAACAAAACAAAACAATAAAATAAAGTTATGATAACGAAAATTATAGGTGGCATATTAGCATTCTTTGTATTGCTAATTGGATTGGTTGTGGCATTTGGCTCTTGGGGAACTCTTGACGCCGGATATGTCGGCGTTGTCCTGAAAATGGGAGCCGTCACGGGCGAAATCAAGCCGCCGGGTTTCTATACAAAAACACCGTGGATTGTTCACGTTCAACCGATGAACATTCAAATTCAAAAGGAACAAGTCGAAACCGAATGTTCGTCACATGACTTACAATTGGTCAAATCTACTGTTTCACTTAACTTGTCTCTGATGTCTGACCACGCGGCCAAGATTTATCAGGATATCGGTGTAGGTTATCTCAATACCGTAGTTGCTCCGGCAATGCAGGAAAGTGTCAAGGCCATTATGGCGCAATACACTGCTGAGGAATTGATTACCAAACGTGAATTGGTAAGGGATGGTATCGCTAACCTAATTTCCACTAAATTAGGGCCGGTTGGAATTAAAACTGAGGCGGTCAATATTGTTAACTTTAACTTTAGCCCAACGTTTGAACAGGCTATTGAAGCAAAAGTGACTGCCGAACAGAACGCCTTAGCCGCCAAGAATAAGTTGGAACAAGTCAAATATGAGGCAGAACAGGCCGCGGCTCGTGCCGATGGTGAAGCGAAAGCAATCACCATTCAGGCCCAAGCTATTCAGGCCCAAGGTGGTGAAGCATATATTCGACTCAAAGCATTGGAAAAATGGGATGGAAAACTACCACAAATTGTTGGTTCAGGAGCCATACCTTTTGTTAATGCTTCGGTGTTGGATAAAACGAAAACAATTAACAATTAACCAAAGAAAGAAAATACAAGTATGAGCTTAATGGATAAAGACCTTGAACAGCTAAATGCTGGTTCTAATTACAAATTCAGCGCTACCAAACTTAGCAAACTTGGTGCGGCTGAATACACGTTGGCGACGATTGTTCAAGACGCCAGCAGTTCCGTGTCGGGATTTGCGCCTGCTTTGGAGCAGGCCATCAAGACAATTTTCAAAGCAATGGACAAGTCGCCGCGTAAGGACAACCTTATGCTTCGGCTCACCCAATTCAGCGATAACCTGAAAGAACTTCATGGTTTCAAATTATTGGGTTCCATCAAGGAGTCAGATTACGACAATATTTTGAACATTGGTGGCATGACCGCCTTGTTTGAAGCAGTTGACGAAGCAATCCAAACCACTTCCACTTATGGAAAACAATTGACCAGCCAAAACTTCCTTGTCAATGCCATTATCGTGGTGGTTACGGATGGTCAAAACAACGCCGGCAGCATTTTTGACCCGGCGCAAATCAAGAAAGCTTTGGACACGGCCCGTCAAAGTGAAAATCTTGAAAGCATCACTCTAATTCTTGTTGGTGTCACCAATGACGATAATAATCTTGATGTTTACCTTCAACAATTCGTGACCGAAGCCGGTATTACCCAATACGTGAGCATTGGAAAAGCGACTCCGGGCAAAATTGCCAAGTTGGCAGCCTTTGTGAGTCAGAGTATCAGTTCGACGAGTTCGGCATTGGGCACCGGTGCTCCGAGCCAGCCGATTCATTCCTTCAAGTTTTAAAATCGGTTCATCATATGGGGAGCGGAGTCAAATCCGCTCCTTACTTTAATTATGAATGCTGACCATTATTTTGCTATTGGAAACGGACATGTAGTTTGTGAAGATTATGCGCTTTCCGGCATGGTTGAAAATGGTGCATTTGCCATTGTATGTGATGGTTGTTCCGCATCGCCTGATGTGGATTTTGGAGCAAGAGCGTTGGCTTTGTCGGCAAAACGGACGCTGATGATTGGCGGCAGCGATTTGAATTATGATTTGTTTGGAAAAGTTACCATTCACAATATTGAAAATATCAGTGACACCCTTCCGCTTGACCCTCATTTTTTGGATGCCACCCTTTTGGTGACGTGGATAAAAGACAAAAATTTTACAGTTCACATGTATGGTGACGGGGTTTTCTTTCATAAAACTACAACTATTTTACGCATAGTTCATGTGGATTTTGAAGGCAACTGCCCAGCCTATCTTTCGTATTATCTTGACAATCTTCGATTGAAGGATTATGAAAATGTGGTGCTTGGCCCCAAAAGAATGTTGGATATTTCCCTGCCCGTAGGGGAAAAAGCCACCGAAACAGAAATTAATATGAAGCCATTTGAACCTATCACTATCAAAGGAACAGTAAACGAAGGTGATATTATCGGCGTAATATCCGATGGTATCAACAGTTTTACCCGTGGTGATGGTTCTACTATTTTATGGAACTCCATCGTTCAAGATTTTGTTGATTTTAAAATGACACCCGGCGTATTTGTTCAAAGAAGACTTTCCTTCTTGAAAAGACAATGGTTTAAGACACAAATAACTCATTACGATGACATTTCAATGGCGGCGATTGTTGTATGAAAAATCCAAATTATAAAAGACAATTAAATAAATTGGCAAAAGAAAATCAATTAGTCCGAATTCACAATCACGATACCCACGACCACGTTTTTATTGTGGATGGTCATTTAAAAAAAGAAGGAAACGCATACGTAGTTCGGGAAACAGAAAGATATGTGTCATTTAATAATTGTAAAAATATGTCATGTTCCTACGTAGGAAATGATGGTGACACTCTTTGGACTATTTGGGTATAAAGAATTTTATGAAATTCACTACATTAGGACAAACAAAATATAAAGACGACAACGGAAATCCCATTTCTGCGGAGAAAATTGAATTTATCGCTCCTTACAAACACATTGTTGACGGTTTTTATGAATGGGAGTGTGGGCAATGTGGAAATAAACACGGTAGCCGCTCATGTGGTTGGCCTATTGCCGGTCAAGTTCTAAGGTGCGGAAAATGTGGTTTCATGAATTTGTTGGTGAAAACCAACACAGTTGAATTAGATAAATGGTTTGGTAAAAACATCGAACTTGAAAGGCGTGAACAAGACATTCTTTCCAAAGAGAAAGTTTTGGCAAATTACATTCCAAAAGAAACATGGAATGAAATGGTAAAAATATTGAAAAAAGTTTCTGAATTCAACAAGACATTCAGTGTTGAAATTGGAAATTGTATTCAAGGATTGAAAGTTGATTAAAATTATGGGTGATTATAACGTATCATGTGGTGTCAGTCGAATCAGTCTTGGCGGCGGTAACAAGTGTGCATTGATTCCTTTGACAAGAACCGAACATAGCGATGAAATCTTTGACGGTGCCTGTTATGTTTCCAATGACGGCCCTTGTGGCAGATTCCATCCAATTACCTTGCCTGTTTTTGGTGAATACAATTCCTATGGCACGTTGGAAAACATCGAAGAAGATTGTAACACCAAGGCAATCGAGAAACAATTTGGGTGTTCAATCGGTGATTTTGTTGACCACATGTGCAGTCTTCATCACAGTCCAATTAAAGATACCAATGATAAAGTTCCAAAAAAACCCTTTGGTATGTTTGTCAAGAGGGAAGTGTATGACATGATAGCTGCAAAGCCAATTGGTGAATGGGGTGAAGCGGAAACTGCTTTTAATGATTGCGATTTGTCAACCTTTGTTTTAAGGTATTTTGGTTTCGTCGAAGACACAACCATTGAACGAAATCATAATGAACGTTACAACCGACCCTTTAAACACGAAAAGATTCCCAATTTGATAATTTGGAGTGATGGAACGTGGATTGAAATTCAATTGGATGGCGGTAAGAAGGTAAATCCTTCCATTTATCATCCGAAGGATTTATTGAAGTTTTTGAAGAAGAACAACCTTTTTGTGCCCCTTGAAAAGTTTGAAGCACTTAAAACCATGAGACCCGGCGACATCGAATATGATAAAGACTGTGAGAAACTTCTACTATTGATGGCAGCCGACTCGAAAACGCTTGAAATGAAAGAAGGAATGGCTACGGAAGAACTTCTCAAAGTTGCCCGCGCCCTAGTAGCCGCCAGCGAACATTTTTGCAGTCTTCGTTTTTTAAAGTTTGGAAATTGGTTTGATAGTGGAAAACCATTCAGGGAATTGTATGGTCATTTGTTAAAGGATTCCACCTTCAAGAAATTAATGGTGGATTACAAGACATTTGAAGTCCAACTTTGGCATGTTAATGCTCCATTAATGCCGTCTTGGAACGGTATTCAATATGGCAATCAAAAAGCCACTTTGAGGTTAGCCAAGTTGACCCAAAAACTTTGCAGGGAAAAAATCAAAGAATACAATCAGAATATATGAAAACGGAAACATCAAAAAAATGCAGAGTAAAAGGTTGTAAAAGACATTATCTGATTAATGGATTGTGTTGTTTTCATTATTTGAAACAATTGGATGCTTTTGAAAAAGCAAGTAGAAAAGCAAACTTGATAGTCACTGATAAATGAACAAAACAAATGTATGATTGCTCTTCTTATTTTCGCATTAATGATTTCGCTCATTTTAGCCATGATTAAAATGATTTGCATTGTTCTTGGTATTGTTGTTCAATTATCGTGGTGGATAGTAGCCCTTCCAATAATAGTGGCTGTTATCCTATTCATTTTATTTATTGCAACGTTTCCTTCTCAAAAATGAACAAAAAAGTCAAAATAGGAAGTAGGGGTGGAATATTCACCATTACTGACAAGTATTACAAAGCGGCTGGTGGTGAAGCATCCATCTACGTTAATGGTGGCCGCGTGTTCAAAATTTACCATGACCAACAGAAAACTTTACCTGCAAGGAAAATACAGGAGTTGTCGCTCATTTACAATCCACAGGTAATCGTTCCACAAGATTTGATTTTTGACACCACTACCGGCGACCCCATTGGATACACTGCCAATTACATTGACAATGTTGACCCTTTGTTGAAACTATTCACTAGAACATTCAAACAAGACAATAACATTGACCCACAGATGATTGCAGCCTTGGTTAAGCAATTACAGTTGATAACCAATGATATTCACGGGGCTCACTGTCTCATTGTGGATTTTAATGAGCTTAATGTGCTCGTCAATCTTGCTCCAAATATATTGACGCCATATTTCATTGACGTTGACAGTTATCAGACTCCCAGCTTCAAGGCCACCGCTATCATGGATAGTGTTCGTGACCGCCGCGTAACTTCTTATGATAAAAATGGAAAATTAACTTACACCGCTGATGACCTCTCGGATTGGTTCAGTTGGGGTATATTGACATTTTGGCTTTATACCAACATCCATCCGTTTCGAGGCGGTCACACAAACTATAGGCCATGTGATAAACAGAAACAAATGGATGATGGTATCAGTGTCTTTCATAAGGGTGTGAAGGTTCCGCCAAGTGTTAATAATTTCAATGTAATACCAAAACGTCACTTGGATTGGTATCAAGCAGTATTTCTTAGAAATGAAAGAAGTGTTCCACCGCTGCCTGATAGTTTGGCACCGTTGACTGTTCCTGCGGCCATCATTACAATCAAAGGAACGAATCAAATTGACGTAATTCAAACAGCAGCTTATAGTGAAAACGTTGTCAGTGTGATTCAGTCTATGGGATTGAATTATGTGGTTACTACCAAAAAAGTTTATTGTGACCAAAAGGAACTGATGAATGGGCGTGAAAAGGTAAAGAAGACCATTCTTTGCCCGGCTTCGGATGGTACAATAATTGTTGGTAGTTTATTGGGTCCCAAAGTCACGTTTACTGAATTGAACAGACAAAGGGAAGTCGGTACTATTGCCAGCCAAGACATTTTTGTAAGAAACAACTGTATTTACACGGTAAGTGGGAATGGCAAATTTGTTGAGAACTTCTTTACCGCAATGGGCGACAAAATGATTCATCGCGTCAACGAGATAGAGAACGTTTCGATGTACACTACTACAACTTATAACGGTTGTTTAATTCAAGATTTACTTGGTAAGAAACATCTTACCCTTCCCTATAAGAAAGGTTCTTGTTTCTCCAAATATCTTCCTCAATTAGACCAATATCGTGTTGTGGATGCAAAAGCTGAAAGAAACGTGGTTGTAATCATTGCCGAGCAAAAAGGCCAATATGATAGGTTTATCATTGTATTCAAGAAAGATTACAGTGATTTTGATGTTCGCAAGGTGGAAGATATTGCCTACGATACCATCAATTTTACCGTTCTCGAAAACGGATTAACTATTTTATTAGCAAGCCCTGATGAATTGGAATTGTTCGGTAACAATCAGAACGTCAGTGTGTTACAGAATCCCCCATTTGATAGCACAATGAGACTTTTCAATACGCCGGATGGTGCGTTTTTCATCAATGGCAATACCATTCATCAAATAAAAAGGAAGTAAATTGTGAAAAGATTTATAAGATGGCTTAGATGTAAACCGAGTGAATCAGATTTGTTTCTTGTTCACGTCAGAGAAGCTATACAATGCTTTTTCGGAACAGCTTGTGAATGGGAACAAGGACCTGACATTGGTGAAGAAGAACATGGCATTAATCCATCCATACGTTGTTGTAAACATTGTGGTAAAAGGCAACGTGGCTTTTACCACAGGTTTGGCGATGTGAGGGTGACGTGGGAAGATGAGATTTTGCCTGAATCAATAAAACTTCCATACTCTAAAAAGACATAACGCTTGACTTTTTATAAAATCGTGATAGAATATTGTTACGATGGATGAATTACAACCAATCACCGACTATACGACCTATAATAATCGCATGAGTCTTACAATGATTGACAAGCTCTTTTTCGCCGATAAAATTTCGCCTGACTTGGTGGTTGACTTCGGTTGTGCTGATGGTTTTCTTCTTCGCCAATTAAAAGCATTGAAACCTGATTTCTTCGTTATCGGATATGATACCGATGTTGAAATGAGAAAGCATTCTACAAAAGACATCGAAATTACAGACGATTGGAACTCCATAAAAAAACAAATTCCATCTTGGGCAAAGGCCGCACTCATTTTATCATCCATCATTCATGAAGTTTGCCATTATAGAAGCAAAGCGGAGATTGATGATTTTTGGAAGAAAGTGTTTGAAACGGGATTTGAGTACATTGTAATTCGTGACATGGTTCCAAGTCGTTCCATTGACCGGCCTTCAAACGTCAACGATGTAAAGAAAGCTTATCATAAATTCCTTCATACCAAAGCATTGAATGATTTTGAAAGTGTTTGGGGCAGCATTGAAAGTAACCGTCAACTTGTTCATTTTCTATTGAAGTATCGTTATCTTGAACCGAATTGGGACAGAGAAGTTCGTGAGAATTATTTACCTGTCACAAGGGAAGATTTATTGGCAAAAATTCCCAACAAGTATGACGTGATATTTCATGAACATTACGTCCTTCCTTATATTTTACAAACAGTGAAAGATGAAACGGGTATTGAAGTTAAAGATCCTACACACATCAAATTGATTCTTAAAAGGAATTGATATGACGCGGGAGGAAATCAAACGTTTTATCTTTTCCAAACCGGAATGGAAGGAACATTTCATTTGGTGCCACGAAAAATTGAATCCCGGTTGTGGCTGTCTTGACACTTCCCATAGGTCTTTTGACAATATTAAGAGAATTGTAACTTGTAATTTGTGTGGTAGAGAAGTCAAAAATTGGTATCCAAAAATAGAACAAAAAACATCTTTACCACCGTATGCTTGGGACGAAAACGGTCCCGTTCCTTTTTCACCTGAATTAACTGAACATATTAAATCTGTTCTTCGTAAAGAAGAGGAAAATTTTTTATCATTGATAGAAGAAAAAGAACCACTTCTTCTTTCACTAAAAGACAATTTAACGGGAGAAACATTATCTTGGCTTCATCATACCCACGGTATTGACCCCGATTTAGTTATGGATATTCTTTGTGTTACATTGACGGAAAATCAAATGGGTGAATACAAAAAATATTACGAAATCCATAAGAAGACCGGATTAAAGGGATTCAAACCAAAAACAATAGAAGTCATTGCCCACGCTTGACTTTCTACAAATCTGTGATAAAATATTCTCATTTATGAATGAACCAATCAATATTGACGAGCTTTTTGCAAAAAGAGACTTGTATTGCGGCAGAATGATTGCTGCAAGTAAAAGTTGTGGTCCGAAAAATTGTATTTGTGTTTGGAATGCAAATATCATTTCCCCAACCAAAGGAAAAATATGGTTTGGGGACTTAAACATCACAAGGGAAGGTAATCTTCTTAAAGAAATAGCAACTGAACTTGGAGAACCGTTATATGTTCTTAGGGAAATGGATGCTAGATTTGGAACAGAAAATGACCCGATTGATGTGTTAATTTCAAAAGCAGTATGGTCAACTATAACCTAAAAATTCAACGAAAATATATGAAATATCTATTTCTATCAATATTAGCAGTCTCTTTAGCAATCGTCTTTGCAGGTTGTGAACAATCAAATCATCATCACAGGCATGTTAAAAAGACGCCACCAAAAGTTGAAATCGTCAACTCATATTCTGTTCAAAGTCAAACCAATAGCGACATTCTTTACTACTACGTAATTTATGATGCTAATACAAAACTTTACTATTCTTCTTCCTCTCCAAAACTTATCAATGCTTCTACAAAATCATCTTATTCTGCATTGAAATGGATAAAAAGTGCCAATCTTCCTGAAGCAATAAGCAAGGCTTTCAAAGCTGCTTTCGTTGAAAAAGACGAAATTGAAATTGAAGACCTTGGAGAAGCAGAAACCGACCTTGAATCAGATTATTCAAGTATTGAAGACGATATGGAAAGCATATCGGAATCAGACGGCGATATGGGTGGTGAGGCTGATGCCGGTGGAGATTCAGGTGGCGATGCAGGCGGAGACGCAGGGGGCGGTGATTGTGGTGGTGGTGACGGCGGAGGCGAATAATTATGAATAAGTTAACTCTATGTCAGAGAAAATTAATTGAGGCAATGCCGGAAAAATATTCTGTTGAGAACGGTGTATTCAAAAAACACTATACTCACGAAGAAGAAATGGCATTGGAATACTTCATACTTGAAACTTATGGTGAATAAATGAAAATATTTTATTCAGATAAACCTCTGAATTTGAGGCTGGATCTACATAGTATTTTTCTTGCTGGCCCAACCCCTCGTTCCAAGTCCATTAAATCGTGGCGGCCCAAAGCAATTGAAATTCTTAAATCTCTTGGATATAATGGTCAGGTTATTGTTCCTGAAACAGAGTTTCAGTCAAAAAACTTTGATTACATAAAACAATGTGAGTGGGAAAATAGTGGATTAAAAGATTGTTCGGTGATTGTGTTTTGGATTCCCCGTAATTTGAAAACAATGCCTGCATTTACAACCAATGTTGAATTTGGTAGATTTGTTCGGTCAAATCGAACACTTTACGGAAGACCTGATGATGCTCCAAAAAATAGATATTTGGATTGGTTATACAAAAAATTCAACGGAAATGACATAAGTAACAATTTAAAAGACTTACTGACAAAAGCAATTAATAAATAAATTATATGAATACATGGCTAACCGCAGATTGGCATCTTGGTGAAAACCGCTTTGAATTGATGGCTCGCCCGTTTGAGTCTATCAACGAACACGTTTACACATTGGTTGAAAATCATAACGCCGTTGTCAAGCCGGAAGACATGGTAATAATGAACGGCGACGTTTGTTATCAAAAAGCACCTGAATGGCTGGAACACGTTTCTCATTTCAATGGTAAAAAAATTCTTATTCGAGGCAATCACGACAGGGTTCTTACCGACGAACAGTTGAAGCCTTACTTTGAGGAAATAATTCCCGATGGCGGGGGAATTGAAATGGTGATTGAAGGAATTCCCTGTTACATCACGCATTATCCAACGGAAGGAAGAAAAGACCTTTTCAACTTGGTTGGACATATTCATGCCGCATGGAAATATCAATTGAACATGTTCAATGTTGGCGTTGATGTAAATCATTTCCGACCTGTAAATATTACTACCATTCCATTTCATCTTAGAGCGATTTCTGAATTTTATGATAATGACGTGTGGGTAGCTTACAATCAAATCAACTCTGCTTACGTGGGTAAAAGAGGTAAGAAGGGAACATATTTTAGACCATTGCCTAATAAGACATAAATTTATGTATTACAGAGTAAAATTGACACGAATGGAAACGGGCGCCAAGTGGGTTACACCGTATTACTTTACCAAAAGACAACGCGCAGTGGAAGAGGCAAAATTTTGGGATTCATTTTTTGAAAAAAAATATGATGAAATATCGGTGAGAATTTGGAAGGCAGAAATTATTTCTTCTAAGAAACGTTCAGGCATTCCAAAGAAGCCCCTAAAAACATCACAAAAAAAGAAAATGTTGACTCGTCCTAAATATTCAAAGAAAGATCTTCCCAACAAGGCTTGACTTTTTATATCCATCTGATACCCTATTTCCATGATTGTTGACAGACCTATTATCACGTCAATGCTGGATGACGATTGGTATAAACTCACTATGGGCAGTGTGGTTTTCCACAATTTCCCAAACGCTGAAGTTGAATACGAATTTATCAATCGTGGCAAGACGCCATTCCCCGAAGGATTTGTCAAAGAATTGAATCACCAAATCCGTTTGCTCGCCAATCTTAGGTTGACCAAAGAAGAAGAAAGTTGGCTCAAGACAATTCCTTATATTCGCCCTACTTACGCCGAATGGTTGTCGGGTTATGCCATGAATCCTTGTGAAGTTTCTCTTACTCAATTAGCTACCGGTGAATTGTTCATAAAAATTCATGGCCCTTGGTACCGCACCATCTTTTGGGAAGTCAAATTGATGGCCATAATTTCTGAATTGTATTTTCTAATGACCGGCCAAACAAAAAATCACGGATGGGATTTTGTTATTGATGAAAAAGCCAAAGAGCTTTCTATCAATAATTGTTATTGGATTGATTTTGGAACACGCAGGCGTTATTCCTACGAAGTTCAGGATAAAGTTGTGGAAATAATGAAGGATTGGAGGGGATTTCTTGGAACAAGCAATCCTCACTTAGCCATGAAGTGGGGCGTTACCCCAAATGGAACATACGCTCACGAAGCGGTCATGGCTATGTCGGCTTTATACGGTGTCAGAATGGCAAACAAAATGTGGATGAAACATTGGAGTGATTACTTCGGTGGTTGCCTTGGTGTGGCATTAACCGATACATTTACTACTGACAGTTTCTTAAATGATTTCGGTAGTTATGAAGCTCGTTTGTTTGACGGTCTTCGTCAAGACAGCAACGATGAATACGAATGGGGTGAAAAAGTTCTTGCTCACTATCGTAAGTTGGGAATCCTTACAAGTAATAAACGACTTGTATTCAGCAACAACTTAAGCCCTAAAAAATACATTCCTATAAGTAATCATTTCAGTCAGGGGGCACAACCGATTGCCGGTATTGGAACAAACTTTACCAACGACTGCGGCCCGAAGGCATTGAATATGGTCATCAAAATGACCCGAGCCAATTTTGGTCAGGGTTGGGTTAACGTGGTTAAATTATCGGACGAAAACGGAAAGCATACGGGCAAACCCGAAGCAATTCGATTGGTTAAAGAACAATTGGGAATTGTATGACAAAAGTGTTCGGATATATTAAAGGGAATAATTACTACAAAAGGGGATACTTTGCTGGTGAAAAGGGAAGTGATTCAAAAGAACCTTGGTATGTAACAGAAGATGGAACACATTGGTCATCATTTGATGTAGATTTTAAGCCAGACAATGCTGAAGAATTTTTTAAAGCTTTGAAAGAGGCTGGTTGTAATGAAAATTTTATTGTTGTGTAAAAAGACATGAAACAAATTATCATAGTAATGGGCATCAACGCTGCCGGAAAAACGTCAACAATTTTCCAAGTGTGTAAGCGTCCTTGTCAAAGAATAAATCGTGACATAACCGGCGGTGACTTGGAAGGTTTAGTGGAAGTTGCGGCTGATGCCCTTGCCAATAACGTTGAGACGGTTGTTCTTGATAATACTTACCCGACAAAAGCAAGTCGGGCTTCCATAATCAAGTTAGCTAAGGAAATTGGGGCAAAAATTTCGTGTTATTGGGTAACAACTTCCCTTGAAGACGCTCAATTAAACGCATGTTTTCGGATGATACGAAAATATAAGAAATTGCTTGGGCCACAAGATTTCAAGATAGTCAAAGACCCCAACGCATTTCCGCCAGCGGCCTTGTTTCACTACAGAAAGGTCTTTGAAAAGCCCACAACGGCAGAAGGATTTGATGAGGTAATCGAAGTTCCATTTGTCAGAACATGGACGCCTGAATACAAAAACAAAGCTTTGATATTGGATTATGACGGCGTTCTTCGTGAAAGTCTTGGTGAATATGAATATCCAACGAAACTTTCAGAAATTAAAGTCAAGTCTGCAATGATGAAAGTTATTGAAGATTTCAAAAAGAAAGGTTACATCATTCTTGGTGCTTCCAATCAATCAGGCATTGCCAAAGGAATCCTTTCAGAAGATATGGCAATAAAATGTTTTGAGGAAACCAACCGACAGCTTAACGTCAAAATTGATTTTCTATATTGCCCACACAGTATTCCTCCTGTATCCTGTTATTGCCGGAAGCCACATGCTGGCATGGGAGCGGTTTTTATTGAAAAATATAAATTGCGTCCGGCTGATTGTATTATGGTAGGCGACCAAACAACCGACAAGACCTTTGCAGAACGTTGTGGATTCAAATTTGTTTACGCAAACGAACTTATATGAAAATCTTTTCCGGCAGTTCAAATCAACCTTTGGTTGAAAAAATCTGTAAAGACCATCTTTGCCATGAGGGTGTCACGCAAGGAAAGATTGATTTGAAGACATTTCCAAGTGGTGAAAGATATTGTCAATTCAAGGAAAACATTCGTGGTAGTGATGTTTTTTTAGTTCAATCAATTTCATTGCCTGTCAATGACAACCTTATGGAGCTTCTTGTGATGTGTGATGCCGCTCGCAGAGCTTCGGCAGGCAGAATTACCGCCGTCATACCTTACTTTGGTTATAGCCGACAAGACCGCAAGGATAAATCCCGTGTTCCTATTTCTGCTAAATTAGTCATGGATTTACTGAAAGCGGCTGATGTTAATCGAATTCTCACAATGGATCTTCATTCTCCACAGATAGTTGGTTTCACTAATTTGCCTGTGGACCAGCTATCTTTCAAACCGGCTCTTATCGAATCAGTAAAAAGCATTGGAATTGATGTTGTAGTAGCCCCTGATATTGGTTCAGTAAAACGCGCTGATGATTATGCTTCTGCGCTTAAAACCGAATTGGTCATTATTTCAAAGAAACGAACCAACGAAACTTCGGTGGAAGTCAAGCATTTCATTGGAGACGTAAAGGGTAAAAAAGTTCTCATTATTGACGATTTGACCGAATCGGCTGGAACGTTGATTGAAGCTGCAACCGCTTGTAAAGAGGAAGGGGCAGCAGAAATTTATTGCGCAGTAACGCACGGTTGTTTCACTGATACCGGGGTGGAACGTTTGGTAAATTCATTCAAAAAGGGATTGATTAAAAAATTGTATGTTTCCAATTCTGTAAAATATACAGACCGATGGATTGACCCCACGGAAATAGAAGATTTGGATGGAACCGTAAAGGGATATGATTACTTTCATATTGTGAACGTGGATGTTTCGCAGTGGTTTGCTTTGGCTATCAAAAATATTCACAATAATGAAAGTGTAAGTGAACTGTTTAAATAATATGAAAGCAAAAACTCCCAAAATAAAAACGTGTGTCAATACCAAATGTCCTAACCATCGTATTGTTGCAGACCGTGACCCCCATGATTGGTTTTGCGATGATGACGTAGCAGTAGTTTGTCAATTGGTGAAACAACGGATGAAACCGGATTCGATATACCAAGTTGACCGACAACCATTCAGAGCCGTTACGTGTGCATGTAGGCCTTACATGGCAGGAAAAGAATCGGTTATTCCCAAGTGGTGTCCTCTTTCCAAAAAGCAGAAACGAAAGTCTTGACTTTTTGCATGGTCTATAATATCATGGAAAGATATGAAAAGCTTACTGATAATTTCGCCCCATAGTTTCGTTGATGTAATTACCAATAGTAGCACGGAGTTGTTTGTATGTGATACAACAAAGACGTTGGACGCAGTAAAGGAAGTTTTGGCGAAACTCTTGCAATTGCATAATGAATTGACAGATGAAGAAAATACTTTTGAAAGTGTTTTCAAAGAATTGTGTGTAACACCGTATGAATTTGACTTTTACAAGGTTCCCAAAGAAATAAGGGATGAATATGAGCAATTTTGCAGATATGGAAATCCTTTTGTTAAAACCCATTACTTTTTCGATGAGGATGACAAAAAGAATGAAGAGCGGGAAATTTTAGAGGAAAAAGAACGGGAACTAAGAAAAGGACTTGAATACAAAGAATTTTTGAAGGAACGTGATGCGTTATGGACTGATTACGGAATAAAAGCCTTTGATTCCGCCGTAAAATTGTTCGTTGAATTTTTGAAACAAAATTCATTTACTGCTGAAGAAATCAATGAGTTCTTGGCCATTGCAGAAGCCACAAAGAAATCCCACAAGGAACAGAAGGGCGGAGAACATGTTTGGCTTCGTATTGATTCTATCGCCGACCCAGCCGATCCAAGAGTCATGAATGCTTGGGATACATTCACCCTTTGGGAAGGATATGGCATTACAGCAAAAAAGGGAAGTATCATGGTTGAAGGTGCTTCCGACAACAGTATTCCCTATCTTTTGATGGATTCAATTTCTTCTTATTTGCATGCAGACCGTTATCATTTAGGTTAAAAAATTATGAAAATACACAACAAATACATTATTCGTATCCACAGTTTTGTGGATCTTATCACCAACAGTTCCACCGAAATTTACATTGAGGCAACTGATAAAACCATTGAAAGCTTGAAGAATATTATCAATAGTATTCTCAAAATGGGTAATAGTACACTGACCGCCGATGACCTTTTTACCATCGAATTAGACCCGGACGATATTAAGGAAGCCGAAGAATATGCCAATGACTGTGGTTACAAAGATATTTCACTTCTTGTCAAATGCAAGGATGAAAACAGTGAATTAGGCAAGACAACCGCTAAAATATTGTCTGACCTTACGAGCATTTTCGGCATGGAAGCCGCGTATAACGGATAAATGAACGAAATAAAAACAAGACGGGAAGAGGCTGCTAATTACTCTGCGGTATTTTTCAATGGAAAGACCATTCGCATACCGTTGGATTCTTCAAAACCCATCACGGAATTGGAATACCCTGAATTCTATGACATAAGCTTGGGCAACAAATGTCTGACGGGAAGATGTCCGTTTTGTTATGCCAAGGGAAATCCCCGTGGTATTCATTATTCCAATGTTTGCCAAAAAATTCAAGAATATTTTGGGAGAATGACGGTCAATCAAAGACCGTTTCAAGTTGCCATCGGCGGTCAGCAGGAACCACTTGAACATCCTGAATTTGAGAATGTTTTGAAAACATTTGTCAGATTGGGCATTGTTCCAAATTATACAACCAATGGGGTGTTGTTTGATGAAAACATTATTCCCATCACCGAACGATGTTGTGGTGGAATTGCCATCACATTGCATCCACACCTTGAAAAACATTGGAGAAAAGCCATTGATTTGGCAATGAAACATTCGCTTAAAACCAATCTTCATTTTATTGTAAGTGACGCAGAAAACATTGAATTATTAAAACAATATTACGAAGAATACAATGGAAGCGTTGATTATTTCGTTTTATTGCCGCACATGAACGTGGGTTTTGCCGAACGGAATCCGAAAACCATTGACTACGATGTTTTGGAAAAATGGCTGGACAAAGTTCACGATAATGGTAACATTGCTTTTGGAGCTAATTTTTATCAATTTTTGACCCGAACCAACAAATGGAACGTGTCGTTGTATCCGCCGGAAATATTAAGTAAATATCTTGTGTGTGATGACAACATGAGTTTATATAACAATTCATTTGAAATGAGACCTGTAATTCAGCACGCTTGACATTTTATAGAATCGTGATAAACTATACACACTTATGAAAAAGACATACTACGTTTTTTGTTACGACAAAAATCTGAAAAGTCGTTCGGTATTAAACTGTCACAACATACAATTTCTTGCTAAAGCAAATTTGTGGCTCCGTAAGTTTGTCAGTGAAGTAATCCATAAAGATGACAGTAAAACATTTTGGATAACCACCGCCTGTTGTGGTAGTAGTAAAAAATCCACGCTATGAAAACGGTTAAATTAGCTCATATTTCAGTGATTACCGCCATGAATGATTCCGTTGACATTCGTTGTGGTGGTCCAGCTACTTTAGGTTATGACTTTTACGTGGAAGCCGCCAAGGTCAAATCTCTTGAGGAACACGTTAAAAAATGCCTCAGAAAATACGGAAGAAGTTGGCTGAACATTTCATCTTCAAAAATCAGTTTCTTACTGCCTAAAAGTAAGGTATGGACGGAAAAGAAAATTGAAAATTGTATCAAAACCATAAATCCATAAACATGAGAATTCGACATATTACGGTAAAAATGCTTGAAAAAGCAGCCAAGGAATTTGATGATTGGTATGGTGTTAAAATTCCCATAACCATCATGGCAAAATATGCTGAAGAGGCTTCTTATGACGATATACAATATTTTGACACCGTTTCAAGAGAAAAATTGGCTTCCTTCGTAGCTTACAAGGTTACAGGACATGATTGGCCCATCGGAGCTACAAGCAAAAAAGTCAGTGACAAGTTTTTCAATGATTTTAAAAAGAAGTGCGGGCGATTTCACATTACAGTCACTTGGAATGACGAATAAGTAAAATCTATTATGCCAACTCTTACAAAAAAAATTACATTGGTTTTCGCTGACGCAGGCAGTTCGGATGGCGGTCAGCACAACAAGGTTTGGTATGGTGAATTATACGATACCGGCGACGTTACTACACGGTGGGGGCGAATTGGATACGACCTGCAATCAAAAGATTTCCCCGGCGCCGGCGAAGGGTTTCTGCTAAAAAAACAGTCTGAAAAACTCCGAAAAGGTTATACCGAAGCCAAGATTATTGATGCCGCTTGTCCTGCTTCTTCATCCAAGCCTGTAGCAATGAGTAATCTTCATGAAATTGCGAAGTCTCAATTACTTAAATCATCAAGTCCGGTTCTTGACAAACTGATTGAGCGTCTTGTCAAATCCAACGTTCACAAAATTACCTCTTCCACCAACATTGTTTTGAACGATGCCACCGGATTGTTTCAAACTCCCTTGGGTATTGTTACGCCTGATGCAATCATAGAAGCTCGAAGTCTTTTGGCTGACACCATTCCTTACGTCAAAAATGGAAGATATGGTGAACCATTGAACAAACTTGTCAGTCAATATCTCCGTCTTATTCCTCAAAATATCGGAATGAAATTTGATGTTAGAAGAATCCTTCCTGATGTTGCCGCCATTCAAAAACAAGGTGACATTTTGGATTCCTTGGAAGCTTCTTATCAGGCCATTACCAGCAATAAATCCACCGCCGACAAGAAAACTGATAATAAGGCCGTTGAACAAGTTTTCAAAGTTGACCTTGACGTTGAGAATGGCCCCGATGCTGCCCGTCTTGAACGTTGGTTTGAAACTTCAAAGAAAACTCAACACGGATATGACAGAATCAAAGTTCGCAACGTGTTCAAAATCAAAGTTCATGACATGGCAAATGCATTTGTATCAGATAATCCAAAGGAAGTTTTTCATGGAACGTCTGAGGCAAATTGTTTGAGTATTTTGAAGAGTGGAATTAGAACAAGCCCACCCTCAACCGCAGCTATTGCAGGTAAGATGTGGGGTAACGGCGTCTATGGTGCCATTAATTCAAGCAAATCACTTGGTTACACTTATGGCCGTTGGGGGCAGTCATCCGGTGAATCGGGTTGGTTGTTCATTTGTAAATTCGCCATGGGCAAAATTCATTACCCAAAAGGTTATGGTAATTGTTCACGCCCACCATCGGGTCATGACAGTATTTGGGCTACCGTGGCAAACACAGGCCTTCAACATGATGAACTGATTGTTTACGCTAACAATCGTGTGAACATCACCCATTTGTTGGAGTGTAAATAATGAGTGAAAAACTAACATTTGACAATCTTGCCTACGGAACTCATTTTCAGGATGAAGCAGGCAGGCGATTTATCAAATTAGATACAAGAATGTCCTATGGACTATCACTACCTTGTTATTATGATGAATGTTACAGTAGAGTTTGGTTCAATGCCGTGGATTACGGTGGCATACCTGTCAATGTTCCCTTCGATGTTAAATGTGAAGTGATTGTTAATTTCAATCAGACGCTTGACAATTCAAAAAATACAGATATAATTATTTCAGACTCAAATAAAAACAGTCAACAGAAAAACAAAAATATGAATACACCAACAACCATACCTCAGCTTTCTCTCAAAGATGCCGTGGTTAATGCAGTAAACAGCCTCAAGGTCAACAAGGGCAATTTTTCCGCTCATGACGTGACCGTGGCCGTTCGTGAATCAGTCAACGCCGGTGAAATTGCTCTTCCCGGTTTGGAAACCGCTCAACCCAATCGGTCCAGCATCAAGTATTGGGTGAACCATTCGGATGTGAGGGCGATTATTGACGACCTTTTGAATGATGGAACACTTGCCACGCTTGGTTTGACCAACGTAAACTACGATGGTGGCTTTCGCGTATTTGAATTTTCAACGCCTGTTCCTTCAGCAGATGACCATGATGGTGCTCCAACGCCTGACACAACGGCGGCCGCTCCTACGGTTCCAGCCCCAGCAGTGTCGGTGGCTGCTGCCCCTGTTTCCCCTATTGTCTCTTTGCTGTCAGCACGAATTGACGCATATATGTCAAAGGTGGGTTCTGCTACCCTCAAGCAAATTCAAAGTGCTCTCAAGGTTAATGGTGTGACTTGTAAAGACTTGGCTGACATTGTGACCAACCTTGGTTACACCTTGATGCCCGGAACGCCTGATTGTTTCTCCACTTACGTTGCCGCATAATAATAATAACAATTTAGTTAGGTCAGTGAACAACATGAAGCAGGGGTGAGTAAAATCGCCCCTGTTTTCTTTTATGAAAAAATTGAATCAAAGAGAACAAGAAACCGCTGTTGTGGCGTCTGACTTGTTTTTTAAAGGTTCTCCCGAATGGCGCATCGCTGAATACGCTTATCTGAAAGGTTTCACACAGGAACAATTCCTAACTTTTCTTGGAAAATTGGAATTGCTACCGGAAAATGTGAAAATTACGATTTACAATCATTATAAGGATATTCAAAACCAATCTTGTTTCGACCAAGCAAAAAGTTTTGGTTTGCAGCTTAAACATTGGATTGGTCTGCACAATGAACACTTTAAACGAAAGAAGAACTGCGCTTGACATTCTATAAAATGTGTGATAGACTTTTAAAATGAATTCAAAACAAATTCAATAACAAACAAAAAACTATGAACAACGACATTGAACAGAAACGAAAGAAAATACAATTGGTGGTGGAAATTGTAGCCTTTATAGGTGCTTGCATCATCCTTGGACCACTTTATCTTACCATTATTCACGGCATTGGTGCCCTTTGTGCTTTGGCTGTTGGTATCGGCCTTGCCGCAATCACAACCAACGTCATCGCTCCGTGGTTATCCATTTCAATTGCAAATTGGCGTTTGAAGGCCATCAAGGCTGCCGCAGCTGCCAATCCCATTGAAATGTTGGAAACCCAATACGGGCAAAAACAAGATGCTCTTCTCCAAACTCGCGACAATATTAAGAAATCGTATGCTGTTTTGCAGACACTTTACTCACAAATTCAAGAACATGATGAAAAGTATCCGGGCAAACCCTCTCAATACCTTGAAAAGTATCAAAAATTGAAAGCATTGGTGGAACTTCAAGGGAAAAAATATAAACAGGCCCAAGTCAACCTTGCTAACTTCGCTGAAGTGATTGAAGAAAAACGTTCCGATTGGAACATTGCCAAAACCATGGCGGAAGCTTCCAAATTGGCCAACGTTGGCGAAGACTTCCAATCCAAATTATTGCAGGATACGGCTCTTATTACCATTCAAGATGGTCTAAACACGGCCTTTGCCGAACTTGACGCAAGTTTGTTGGATGCCCAAGCGTTACCTTCTGATTCGGCTACAGTATCAGCACCACCAGCAACGCCGGCAGCAATTACTTCGGGTCGACCGGTTGCCCAAATCCCCGAAAAAATCGGCCCTCCTGCTCTTGACTTGGGGTTTGATGAAAACAACGTCATTGAAGCGGAAGCTGTGCCCGTGAAATCGGCTCGCAATCGCAGAAGCTACTAATAATAATCAACAATTAACACAACAACCAACAACAATTAAACAACAAACAAAACTATGAAAAAATTCCGAATCATCGCAACCATTCTACTGATTCTGTTTTTAATCGTGTTGACGTTCATGTTCGCGGGTGGTAATTCATCCGATGATAATACGTCAACAGATGGAACGACAGAAGTTCAACAGTAAACCGTAGTGTAATAATTAACCAATCATTTAACAAAACAAAACAACAAAACAAAATATGAAAACCAAATCATTAATCGTCACCGCACTTCTGATGGCTATGTCATTTGTCGTGTCGGCTCAAACCCCTCAACCACAACCCAATTTCCCTGTCTTTATCAGGGGTAACATGGACATCAAATACAATTCAAAAGCGGTTGTCGAAACCGCCAAGGATGTTTACACATTGGATTTCAATGTGTGTAATAGTGCTAGATTTCAAGGCACCATTACCGATACTCCATTGATTATGAGTGGGTTGATAAACAAAGTCGTCAGCCGCCCAAGAAGTCTTTACTATGACATATCTTGTGATATTCTTGACCCCAAAAAAAATGGTCAAATGGTTGGAAAAAACGTCAGTCATTTGGTTGGTAAGGTTCCCATTGATTTGAGTGGAACGTATAACTACAACGCCGGTAATTTGGAATTCAGCGTGTTGGATAAACGGGCAGGTTCCGACAGTAAATTTGGTGGGCTTGCAGCAGGAAAGCCTCTGAACAGACCGGATAATTGGCTCGACAAAGCTAAACTCAAGACCGTTTACATTACCCGAAATATTGGTGGAACTATTCATAAAGTTGCTCTCACCAAGTATGACAAAATGGAATTTCAACCCCTTACATTCGCTGCTGGTCCACTTGGCATATATCAGACTGCTACGGCAAACGGTGAAATGTATTACGATTATGACAAGTATGAGTGGTTTTTCAAAGATATAAAGGTTGATTATTCAACAATATCTACCAACGGCCAAAATGTTCCCCAAAGTGACCGTTTAACCGGCACCATTCGTTGGATTCCTGACGCTCATAGAGCACAAAATGGTCTTGGTCATTATGAGTTTGATATTCGTGTTAATGAACCAATTGCCACGGAATTTACAAGCACGGCTCCGATAACAGATGAATCGTCATTTTCAGAAGTTGATAATTCGGTTCCATCATTGACAGGAACTATGGCTTACAAAGACAGTTTGGACCCAAAGACAGTCAATGTGGCTAATGACCCGCTTGGTAATAACGCTACAACGTTATCCTCAGCAATTACAGTTGACCTTAATGGAAATGGTATTAACAAATATCAGGCTATGGTTCTTTTCAAGATGGTCATTTTGGCTTCGGTTGTTCCGATGAACTCCGACTAAAAAACAACAATCAATTCAGTCAAAAAACATAACAACAAAAAAGAAAACAAACCAAATATGAAACAAACATTAATAACATTACTCACTGTGGCCTTGGTCGGTCTTGGATTCGGCGCCAATGCTCAAACAAAGTCGGTGAGCACCGATGACACCAATGCCATCACGGCTCCGAAACTCACCCTTGAAGGCACCAACTCTGCTGTCGATTCCAAGGATTACAACAAAGTTGACCTTACGCTCAGTTCTGCCGGCACTTCATACGGCGGTCACAATGAAGTAGGTGTTGACGTTTCTTTGTCAATTGACCCATTCAAGCAACTTCCCAGCCTTTGGGTTGGTGTAAGTCAAAGCCTTTATTGGCAACCAGCCTTTCAAGGTTCAACTGACGTTGATGCTGATTGGGTGTTTGATATTTACAAGGAAAAACTGTATCTCAATCCCGGTTGGAGTATCGGCGATGTTTACGGTGCCAATTCTTACAACTTGATTCGGACAGGCCCCGAAGTCGAACTTCAATATTATGTGTCTGATGACGTTTACCTTTACGGCTGTGTCAATTATGACCTTTTAACCAAGGATTCGCATGGTGGTTGGCAAACTGACAACCGCGACAATAATGGTTGGCGTTGGAGCATCGGTCTTGGTTGGGAATTCTAATCAATATGGCTCAAAAGCCTGAAATTTACGGAAAACACGCAGAACCGCTGGGTAAATACCCAGCGGTTGTTTTGACTAATCCAAAGTACTCTGCAAACGTGGGTGCGGCTCTTCGAGCGGCTTCGTGTTTTGGAGTAAGACAGCTTTGGTGGACAGGTAATCGTGTTCGCTTGGATGATGGCCAACGTCTTCCCCGTGAGGAACGATTGAAGGGATACAAAGACGTTGAGCTTCGCCAATTCGATTATCCATTTGAACACTTTAAGGGCGAAGGTGTTACGCCGATTGCGTTGGAGTTATTGCCCGGTTCTGAATGTCTCTTTGATTTCATTCATCCCGAAAAAGCAGTTTATGTTTTTGGACCGGAAGACGGTTCAATAGACCAAGTAACCCGAAGATTTTGCCATAGATTCGTAACCATACCGACAAAACATTGCACAAATTTAGCTGCGGCAGTTTACTTGGTTCTCTATGATAGAATGTTAAAACACTATCAGGCTACCGGCGAAAGAGTGGAACTTAACGAACATCGTGGCTTTATTGACAGCCAATCCAATGACGATGTTTGGAAAGAAGCTGGTTACAAAAACGGAGCAGCATTTGTATGAAAGCGGCGTTAATAGCGATAATATTTTTGGGCGTTGTTGCGCTTGCCATTTATTCATATATCTGTATGCTACAAGAGAACCAAGAAAATATTAAACGGTGGGTTAATGGCCGTGGCGAAATGGTTATCTCAGTTGAACAGAAATTTTTTCTCATAGGTCCATACATGGTGGCAAAAAATTACAATATTTTCAAAGTAGTCAGTGACAAAAACATCTATTGGTTCAGGTTTTTTGGTACCTTTGGTAGAACTATTTATCAAGAAAACAGCAATGGTGAATACACAAAATTGGAGTAAGTATGAATATAATTAAACAAATGTTTTATGTCATCTGTGCTAGTTTTTGTATTGTTTTTGCAATATGCATCATCCCAATTTTTATTATAAATTTAGCAAAGGATTTTTCCACTTATCAATCCATAATGGAGGGCACTTACGATACTCCGTGGTATAGTCAAAATTGGCT